>ENA-ORDP01000540-ORDP01000540.1-marine-sediment-metagenome-genome-assembly--contig:-NODE-540-length-24417-cov-22.947911_pt1 | contig 24417 bp, 17 predicted proteins | sample MGYA00248627_ERZ508539 | MGnify/ENA primary metagenome ERZ508539 (study PRJEB26208, sample SAMN05571518) | marine sediment metagenome | biome: deep sea; feature: Hydrothermal vent; material... | reverse complement strand
ACATGTTGCTGAAGATTTTTTCCTTCATGCCTTCCTCGGCACCCTTCAATGCCAGGATCAATGTTTCGGAAGACACTTCGCGCAGCAGCGCCTGAATACCACGATCATCTATGTCAATCAGGTTATCGAACACAAACATAAGATCCTGGATTTGCTGACCCAGCTCGGCGTCCGTATCCTTGATAGCCTCCATGATTTCACCTTCGATGGCAGTATCGACAAAGTTCAGAATGTCCGCTGCGGATTTCACGCCACCCACAGCGGAGGATTGCATGTTCTGGTTGCCGGCAAACTGGCGCTCCAGGATTTCATCGAGTTCCCGCAAGGCGGACGGTTGAATGCCGTCGAGCGTTGCGATACGAAGCAACACATCGTGCCGGCCCCGATCCGGGAAGAATTTAATAACTTCGGCGGCGTGATCGTTATCGAGATAGGATAAAACGATGGCCTGAATCTGCGGATGTTCCAGCCGAATAAGTTCCGCGACCGCCCGGGCGTCCATCCACTTCAGGGCTTCCAGGCCTTTGTTGCCACCGCCAAGCAGGATACGATCCATCAATCCCTTGGCTTTGTCCTGACCCAGAGCACCCACCAGCACCGAACGAATATATTCGTCCGAATCCACACCCAACGCGGTCTGTTCCTGTACGGTCTCCGTGAAACTCTCCAGCACATGGGTAACCTGGTCACGCGGTACGTTGGTCATATTCGCCATCGCCGAACCAACCTTCTGGACCTCCTTGGGGCCCATGTGTTTCAGTACTTCTGACGCATTTTCTTCCCCCAGCGTCAGCAGTAACACAGCGGCACGGTCAGTACCGTTCAATTTCGCTTTACCTTCAACCATCTTCGCCTACCCAGTTCTTTACCACCTGTGCCACGCGTTTCGGATCCTCGCCTACAACACCTTTTGCCGCATCCAGATGCTGTTCATAACCCATCTGCGGTGCTGCCAGCTGTGCCTGCTGCGGGCCGGCACCTGACAGGCTGAGCTGATCTTCGCCGGCGCCGCCCGCTCCTGCCCCAGCCGGGGCCATGGCCCCGGCCCGCATGCTTTGAGCACCTTTCTCGGCCAAACTGCGCATCACCGGTTTCAGTACACCAAAGACAACAATCAATAAGCCGAGTGCACCGACTGCCTGTTTGGCAACATCCCATACCCAGGGCTGCTCCAACAGGGTGAGTTCCGGTAATGCTTCGGCCTCCGGCTGCGGAGTGAATGATGAGTTGATGAGGTTTATGGTGTCACCGCGCTGCTGGTCGAAACCGATAGCATCCTTGATCAGACCGGTAAAGCGAGTCAGTTCCTTTTCACTCCAGGGCTTGCTGACCAGTTTATTGTCGTCGTCGAGTTCCTGTTTGTCGTCGATCACCACGGCAATGGACAGGCGACGAATGGTGCCACTGGCCAGCTTGGTGTGACTGATGGTCTTGTCCAGCTCGTAGTTACGAATACTGCTCTTGCTGTTGTTCATCGGCGCAGCATTCGCTGTCGTACTCTGGGCACCGGCATCCTGCCCTGCCGCGGTACCTGCGCCCGGCTGTTGCACCTGCGCAGGCTCCGGCGGCTGGTTGGAAAGAGCGCCCGGCACACCGGAGGCGCCGGCACTGGCGGTGGTACTGTCTTCACTTAACTGCTCGCTGCGCAGTAATTTTATCTGCGGGCGATTTGGGTTGTAGGTTTCCTGGGTACGTTCGATAACCGTAAAATCAAGATCAGCATTAACACTCGCGCGCACCCGGCCACTGCCGGTAATCGGTTCCAGCAACCGGCGGATACGATTGGCGTAATTCTGTTCCAGTTTGCGGTTGTAGGAAAACTGTGAGGATGTCGGGGCCATGCCGTCGTCTGAACCGGCACTGCTCAACAACTCGCCACGCTGATCAACCATAGTGATATTAGCAGGCTTCAGGTGTGGCACGCTGGATGACACCAGGTGCACGATGGCGGCAATTTGCTCGTCACCCAGTGAGCGTCCTGAATACAGATCGACCAGAACCGACGCGGAAGGATCTGATCGCTCGCGTAAAAACACGGAACGCTTGGGAATCGCCAGGTGTACACGCGCAGATTTGACATTACGCAGTGTCGAAATCGTGCGGCTTAGCTCACCCTCCAGAGCACGTTGATAGCGTGCCTTTTCGATAAACTGGCTGGTGCCGAACCCCTGGTCCTTCTGCAGCATCTCGAAACCCAGGGCATTGCCTTCCGGCAAACCGTCCTTGGCGAGTTCCATGCGCGCGGATTGCACTTTGCCGCTTTCCACCATGACCGCACCGGTAGTTTCATCCACCTTGAAACCAATACCGGATTTCTGCAAGGAGTCAACCACCTCCCCGGCGTCCTTGCTGCCGAGGTTGGCGAATAACACGGTGTATGTCGGCTGCTGTGACCAGAGCACCACTGCCACACCCAGCGCGACGCTTGCCGCAAGACCGACCATCAAACCGATCTGCCGCAAGGCCGGCAGACCCTGGAACCCGTAAACCGTTTCCGCTTTTACCATTGCCATTATTGTGCTCTACCCCATTGTTAGACCGGCATACTCATGATGTCCTGATAGGCCGACACCAGGCGATTACGCACCTCGGTCATGGCCTGGAAGGCTACCCCGGCTTTTTGCAAAGCAATCATGACCTCGGTGACATCCACCCCCGGATCACCCGCACTGAACGCGCTGGATAATTTCGACGCCGCCATTTGTGTATCGTTAACCTTGTCGACAGACTGTTTCATCAGATCGGCAAACTCCGTCCGTGAGGGTTGCGCTGCACCAGCCTCCGCCGGTCCACCCTGAACACCGATGGTAATCCGCCGCATTTCTGCCAGAACCTGATCTATATTGCTTATGCTGCTCATAACTCGATCTCCTAGGCCGGAACCGCTATACCCTGATCACGCATGCGCGCCAGCTTGTAGCGCAGCGTCCGCGGGCTGATACCCAAACGTTCAGCAGCAGCCTTGCGGCTGCCGTGGTCTATCCGCAATGCATCCAGAATCATCTGGAATTCATGTGTCTTTAATCCACTGCCCAGCGCGGCGCCGGACTGAGCCGCTACATCATCTACCGGCGCCTGCCGGGCTTCAGCAACGGCGCCGACCGTTACATCCAGTTCAAAACACAGATCTGCAACCTCGATCTGTTCTCCATTCAACAAAATAAGTGCGCGCTGAATAACATTATCCAGCTCCCGAACATTCCCGGGCCATGAATGATCCAGCAACGCCTGCTGCGCTTGCTTCGACATATGCGGTACGGCGCGGCCTTCGGCTGCATATCTGCGTATCAGGCGATGGGTCAGCGGCAGTATGTCGGCCTTGCGCTGGTGCAATGGTGTCAGGTGTAGTGGAAATACGTTGAGGCGGTAGAACAAATCTTCCCGGAAACGGCCCGCAGCCACTTCTTCGCGCATGCTTCGATTGGTAGTAGCCAGCACGCGAACGTCCAGTGGTATCACTTCGCGGCCACCCAGGCGTTCGACTTCACGTTCCTGCAACACCCGCAGCAGCTTGGCTTGCAAGCCCAGATCCATTTCAGAAATCTCGTCCAGTAACAGCGTGCCACCCTGTGCCTGCTCAAACTTGCCGGCACGCGTCTGGTAGGCACCGGTAAAAGCCCCTTTCTCGTAACCAAACAGCGAAGCCTCCAGCATATTCTCCGGTATCGCGGCACAGTTGATCGCCACAAAAGGCCCTTTGGCACGCGCCGAATGGCGATGAATCAGCTGCGCAAATACTTCCTTGCCAGTACCTGAATTACCGCTGATCATGACGGTTGCATCAGTCGCTGCTACCCGTCTGGCCAGTGCCGCCAGCTTGCGGGTAGCCTGGTCTTCAGCGATCACCTCGGGGTCGTCACCCAGATCGGGCAGGTAGCGGTGAATCATGTCGACCAGAATCTCTGCCTCAAACGGTTTGACCAGATAGTCGGCAGCACCGGCACGCATGGCATCGACCGCCTTCTGTATCGTGCCGTAAGCCGTCATCAGAACAACGGGCAACTCCGGAATACTGGCTTTCAGTTTCTGCAACAGGGTATTGCCATCCATACCTTTCATCTGCACGTCACTGACGATCAGGTCAAAGGACTGTTTATCGATAAGCTGCATGGCTTGCCTGCCGTCTTCAGCCGACTTCACTCCGAAACCGGCGAGTTCGACCGTGGCGCACAAGGCATCACGCAAGGCCAGATCATCTTCAACAATCAGCACGGTGGCTTGACTCATTACACATACCTCAAACTGGCACTATCTGCCTTTTGCTGTTTATTCAGCCGCTCGCTGGGGAGTTGCTGCTGCACATCGAGCAACGGCAGTCGAATAACGAACCGCGCCCCTTTCCGGTAACCAAAATCGACTTCAATATCGCCCTGATGCGCAGTGATTACTGCACGCGCGACCGCCAGCCCCAGGCCAGTGCCGCTGGAGCGGGTTGTGAAAAAGGGTTCGAAAATGTGTTCTTGCAGGTCTTCGGGGATACCCGAGCCGTTATCCTGGAAAGCAAGAGAAATTGTTTTACCCTGCACTTCGGCGTGCCATTCAAGACGCGGCCGGCTGTCACAGGCATCGAGTGCATTAGTGGCAAGATTCGCAAGTACACTGGCCAGCATTTCACGTTGACAACACAGGCGAATATCATTGCGGTCAAGTTCCACGGACCAGTGTGCAGCGTTTTCTGCCAGCCTGGGTAACAGTGTCTGGTGTACCTGTTCGAGAAGGTCGCTGAGTGCAACGACCTCTTCGCCACCCTGACCACCGCGTGCAAACACCAGCATGTCGTTCACCATGTGGTCGAGGTGACGCAATCCGACCAGCAACCGCTCCACAAAACAATCGTGCTGGGCGCGTGGCAGATCCGGCTGGTCCAGTTGTGATGCATACAGGAGTGCCGTGGAAAGCGGGGTACGAACCTGGTGGGCAAGACGGGCTGTCATTTCACCCATGCTGGAGAGACGCTTACTGCGCGACGCTTCCTGCTGCAGGGTTTGAATTTCGGCAACCAGGCGGGAGCGTTCAACACTGGCGGCCGCCAGTTCTTTATTCAGATTTACAACCTGCGTTTCCAGAACCCGGTAGGAACCGTTGAGCTGTTCTGACACCTGGGTGAACAGCTCAAAGGCATCTTGCAGTTGTTGTTGCTTAACAGCCGGCTGGCTCATGTACAGGCTTACTCCAAATGCGTTTCAACGTGGGCTTGTCGCCCATGCTTTACAAAGCAAGGAGTATGCCTGGAACCGTAATTATTTCTAAATCAGGAAGTTAATGAGCAAGACGCGAGAGTGTGTCAAACTCCCGGCGCATTGTCCGAGCGCTGCAGCCCGTATTTGCGCAATTTTTCCACCAGCGTGGTACGACGCATGCCGAGACGCTTGGCTGCCTGCGCGACAACACCATGAGCATCGTCCAGTGCCTGGCGGATGAACCCCACTTCCAGGTTGCTGAGGTGCTCTTTCAAATCGAGTCCACCACGCGGCAAACGTGGCTCGGCATCAAGCTGATACTGGTTATGCATCGGCTGCGTGGTCATGATCTCTTCGCTCAGGCGGACTGACTCTACGGAGGATATATCGGTCTGGAATTTTTCCGGTAATTCAGCGACTTCGACAACACCGAACGGATAGAGAATAGCGACGCGTTCGATCAGGTTGGCCAGTTCGCGTACGTTACCAGGCCAGTTGTACTGGCACAGTGCGAGAATCGCACCCTGGGTAAGACGCACTGAGCCACGCTTTTCGTGTTCAATACGGCGGATCAGTTCATTGATCAGCAAGGGAACATCTTCAACGCGGTCGCGTAACGGCGGCATCTCAATGGGGAAAACGTTCAGGCGATAGAACAGGTCTTCGCGGAACTTGCCCTCAGCGATCGCTTCTTCAAGGTTGCGGTGAGTGGCGGCAATTATCCGCACATTCGCCTTAATACTCTTGTTGCTGCCCACACGCTCGAAGGTACGCTCCTGTAACACGCGCAGCAGTTTAACCTGCATACTCAGGCTCATGTCACCGATTTCATCGAGGAACAGGGTGCCGCCTTCGGCCAGTTCGAAACGTCCCTGGCGCGCACTGATGGCACCGGTAAACGCGCCCTTTTCGTGACCGAACAGTTCGGATTCGAGCAGATCGGCGGGTATCGCGCCACAATTGACCGGCACAAACGCTTTGTCGCGACGATTGGAGTAATAGTGGAGATTGCGCGCCACGACTTCCTTGCCGGTTCCCGATTCGCCCAGAATCAGCACATTGGCATCGGAATTGGCGACCTGCTGGATCAGCTTGCGCACCATCTGTACAGCGCGGCTGGTTCCCACCAGACTGCGGAACAGGTCAACCGGGCGCTGATTCGCGTCATCGGCCTGTGTTTCGCGATACACCTCGGCCTGATGCAGGGCGGCCGTCAACTGAGTGTAATGAACCGGTATTTCAACCCGGCCCAGGATGCAGGAGCTGGGTTCGATAGCGACAGTCAGCTCTTTGTTTTTTTCCGACAGCAGAAAAATCGGCAGATGTTCGTCCAGCTCATGGACTTCCTTCAGGAGCTTTTGCAACGCCTTGTCGGAGTGGCAGCTACCGATCAGTACCGCCAGGATATCGTTGGCGTCTTCTATGGTCGAATCCCAGTGCCCGCAGTCAGTCGCCAGTTCCGGATCGTGGTTGATAAAGCGCAACACCGACATCAGCTCGCGGCCGCGATCTGCATCGGCTTCAATAACCAGTACCCTGGGCTCACTGACTGACACCTGAGTCTTCTCCCCCATCAAATCCGGTCTCTGCTGCTCAATATTGTTACAAAATACTGAATAACGGTGTATACACTTAAGGAAGCGCTGATCAATTCGTCATTCCGGCGCATTAATTCGTCATTCCGGCGTAGGCCGGAATCCAATACGCTGATTTTCCTGGATTCCGGCCTACGCCGGAATGACGGATAACGGATTAATCAACACTTCCTTAAGTTAAGCACTCTTGGGGGAAAATGTCAAAATTTTGTCGTAAGTTCGCCTTATACTGGCTAGTTGACTTAAGTGACTGATTATCAGCTCTTTAGCGAAACCCCACAGCACAATCGGAACCCCGCTCAAAAACGGTCTGTTCGACCCCGAAAAAAGGGCGTTCAGCCGCCGCGAGGAAACCCCGACGGCGGAGGGTGCGTTTGAATCTTTAGGGGGTGCAGCTCAGATAGGCTGTTGACGCGGCACGACCCAGCTTGTGGGCGCGCAGCTCTCCGCCCAGCTGCGCCTTGCAGTCACGGCCAAGCGCGGTGATTTCGTCATTGAGGCGCAGGATTTTCCGAATACAGGTTGCCACTTCCGGCGCATCCTGTGCACTGCCGGGATGCTGGAAACAGTGTATCACCAGCTGTTTGCGCCGCACCTCGAGATCGGCAACACGCTCCCATTCCAGCGCCCGGGCCTGTTCCAGCATCTGCTCACTGAGCACAATGATCTGTTTTAGCTGTTCACTACGACACCTGTCCATAGCGTATCCCGTTCCACGCCGCGCTCAGGCGGCCGATTCCTGACTGGCGGCGGCGTGTTCGGCGATTGCGTCCCAGGCTTCCTTGATCTGCCTGACCAGGTCCGATACCTCATCCAGCAGGTCGGGATCATTACCGCGATTAGCTTCCATCAGGCGGCGTTCCATGTAGATATACAGGTCTTCCAGATTCTGCGCAATCTCGCCACCCTGTTCCTTGTCGAGGCTCATCTTGAGACCTTTGAGAATGGCAATGGCGCAACCGACCTGCTGGCACTTGGGCTGGATCTCACCGCGCAGCATGTGACCCTTGGCGGTGGATATCTTGTCCAGCACACCTTCCAGCAGCATCTGGATCAGCCGGTACGGGCTGGCGGACTCGACTGCGGTGTGAACCGCATTCTGGCTGTATTGATTGAGTGCATTGCGTGCATTGGAAATGCTCATCGTACTTTCCTCGTCAATCCCGGACTGAGCGGATCAAGCTCCTCACAGACGGCTGAGTTGTTGGGTCAGAAATGAACTGGTCCCGTTTAATTGCCCCAGCAGAACATCCAGGGCGGTGAACTGGGCGCGCAGACGTTGTTCGGTAATTTGCAACCGGCGTTCGGCGCTGGTAATACGGTCGTCGACACTACTGATACGGTCATTGATACCGTCATTGCGGGCGTCAATCAGGCCACCGAAGGAGGTGAAACTGGTGACGGCGCCGTCGAGGCGGAACAGGAAACCCTGATTGTCGTTAGCGAATAGCTGCGCGACATCGGAGAAATTGGCGGCGAGCGCCGTATCCAGCCGGCTGGCATCCACTAACAGGGTACCGTCTTTCTGCATTGACACCCCGACTTCGGACAGATAGGAAACCCCGATCGTCAGACCGCCCGGCGGCGTATTGAGCACCGACTGGATATCGTTCTGAATACTGCGCAGGGTGCTGTCCGCCTGCAATTCCTTGCCGGCCAGGCCGTCCATGGTGGACTTGAGCGTATTGAACGCATCGACGAACAACTGGATATTGGTCTTGACGGTATCGGTATCGCGGCTGATGGTCAGTGGGGCCGTAGCGGTGGTCGTGCCTTGCAGCGTCAGTGCCACGCCGCTCAGCGCGTCGCTGATCACGTTGGACGAGCGCGTGACCGTAAAACCGTCTACCGTGATCTGCGCATCCTGCGCGGCGGTGGTCTGGGTCAGGCCGAGGTCGGTACCCAGGGTACCGGTGAACGCCGTGGTAATGGCGTTGGCCGTGCCGGTCTGGTCCGATGTCAGGATAAGGCGGTTACTGGTCGGGGTTTCGGTGAGGATAGAGGCCGTCACGCCGACATTGTCGGTGGCCGTATTGATGGCATCGCGCAGCTGGGTCAGGGTCAAACCGCCGCCATTGACCGTGAAGGCAACGCTGTTGACGGTGATCTGCATCGTATCGCCCGCTCCGCCCAGCGTTGTCGTGCCGGTGTCGGCGATGCCGACTGATGCCAGTTTGTCCGCGACAGCGAGTTGCACGACCTGGATATTGCTGACCCCGATGGCCGCCGTGCTGTCGGCTGTGGCGGTGAAGGCCACGCTGTTGCCGGAGGTGGCGGTGAGCGCCTGGAAAGCGCTGACCGTCTTGAGGCTGGCCAACGCGCCCTGGAACGTGGACAGGGCGCTCTTCAGCGTACCAAAGGCACTGACCTGTGCGCCCAGTGTCGCCTTGTTCGCCTGCATCCGATCAATCGGCTGGCGCTCTATCGCAACCAGTTGCTGGACGATCGAGTTGACGTCCAGTCCGGAACCGATACCCGGCGAACTAATCATACCTGGTACTCTGTTACGCGGTTGCTCATAACCCCGATAAAGCAAGAGCGATGCCAGTTCATGCCTGTTCGCTCAGGATCAGACTGTCGGACGCTCGCAGATTCCGCGCCAGGCGCAGTACCACCTCGGAGGGAATCTGGCGAATCACTTCGTTGGTCCGGGAATCAATGACTTTGATCACCATGCGGCCGCTGTCCTGGTCTACGCTGAACGACAGGTCGCGCTGGAGGTTCTGTACGAACTCGCTGATCCGGCTGACCGCAGATTCCACCTGCCGGGGATCGGTGCTGTTCTGCGCGGATTCCGGCGGCAAAGCCCGGCCGTCCGCGGCCGATTTGTTCCGCTCCACCGGGGCTGCGGATGGGGTTCGTACCGGTGGCGCCGGCCGGTCGGCCGGTACGCCTAGCGCCGGTTGCGCTGACTGGATGTTGTAGTCGATGGCCATACGTCACCCGCTACTTGCTTAAAACAAAGGGGGGCAAGGCAATCCCTGCCTCACCCGTCCCTGGTTCGGACCGAAGTCCGTGCCGATTACCGCAACAGCGACAGTGCCGCCTGCGGCAGCGTGTTCGCCTGCGCGAGTATTGCCACACCGGCCTGTTGCAGGATCTGCCCCCGGGTCAGGTTGCCCGTCTCCTTGGCGAAGTCCGCGTCCTGGATACGGCTGCGTGCCGCGGTCAGGTTCTCGGCAAAGTTGGACAGGTTGCTGATAACCGCCTCGAAGCGGTTCTGCACCGCACCGAAGGTGGCACGGGCCGTAACCAGCGTGCTGATGTCAGTATCCAGACTTGCGATGGCACCCGAAGCCGCCGACGCGGACGAGACGTCCACGGTGGTCGTTCCAGCCAAATCAGCAGAGTAGGAATTCAGACCGGTCTCGTTGACACCGGACACGGACACCTGGTTATTGGCCGCGCCGTCCTGGCCGACCTGGAATTTCAGGGCTGTGGTGTTGTCGAGCAGGTTGGTGCCGTTAAACTCGGTGGTATCGACGATACGCGAGATTTCCTGGGTCAGCTGGTCGACCTCTTTCTGCAGGCCGGTACGGTCCCCGGCCGTGGCGTTGGCGGACTGCACCGCGATCTCACGGATACGCTGCACGTTGGCGGTGATCTGGCCCAATGCGCCTTCCGCGGTCTGGCCCAGCGAGATGCCGTCCTGGGCGTTGCGTACCGCCTGGTTGACGCCGCGGATGTCCGAGGTCAGGTTTTCCACGACCGACAGACCGGCCGCGTCGTCCTTGGCGCTGTTGATACGCAGGCCGGAGGACAGACGCTGCAGCGAGATCTGCAGTGAACTCTGGGACTTCGCCAGGTTACGTTGCGCATTCAGCGCTGCAATATTGGTGTTGACAGTTAATGCCATGATGAATACCTCTGATTTCGTGAGGCGCATCCCCTTGTGTTTAAACGGCTGTGGGGCAAACGCCTGTTTTAGCTAGCGGATATACCGGTTTCCCGAAGGTCTGGTATTTACCGCTTCCGAACAGGTTAGCGCTCAGAAAGCGTCAAACTTTAGGCTCTCACACGAATGGCACTTAACTTAAAGCTTAAATGTACATATCCCCCGTCATTCCGGTGAATACCGGAATCCATACAGCCTGGATTACTCGCTTTGCTCGCCCTACGAGCCGCCCTCTGTGGGCGTTCAACGCGCAAGCGCTTCTGTCCGGCCTGCGCTAACCGCTACCGCCGCCGGCAGCGACGGGTTCAACGCCGCCAACCATTCGTCCAGGTGTTGTTCGAGCAGCCAGTTCGACCGCACCCAGTCGCGTAGCGCATCCCCTTCCCGGCGGCTCGCGTCGAGGTCATCGAGATGCTCGCGGATAGCCTTGGTCCAGGCCGCCGGTTTATTGATAACCCGGCACACGGGAGCATCCCGGTACGGTGCTATGTCGCTGGCGATGACCGGCCAGCCGAGCGTGCCGTATTCGAGAATGCGCAGGTTGCTCTTGGCTTCGTTGAAGCGATTATGCTCCAGCGGGGCAACGGCAAGATCCAGATTCAACGTCGCCAGCTTGCGCGGGTAGTCTTCGAACCCGACCGCGTTATGCACTTCCCGCACATAGGGACGCAAAGCCTGCGGGCACATGCCGAAAAACACCCAGTCCACCTCATCGGCGGTTTCTCGCAGCACCGCTTCGAGCAGTTCCAGATCGCCCTGGTGCTGCTGCGCACCGGCCCAACCGACCCGCGGCCTGGCGCCGACGCCGCGTTGTGAACGCAACTCACCCCACACCGCCGTATCCAGGTAATTGGGCACCACCCGCACATCGTCAACCATGCCACGCAGTGCCTCGGCGAGCGGTTCGGTGGTCACCACCAGCCGATCCGCCAACGACAGACACTGACGCACGCGCTTCTTCATGTCTTTGTATACTGTCTTTGCGAACGGGTTTTTGGATGGCAAAGCCGTCATCAGGTCGTCTTCGCCGAAGACAATAAAGGTGCCATTGATGCGCTTGTAAAGCCGCATCGCCTCCATACCCTCGTCGTGCACCGCATTGTGCAACAGTAAAACATCGGCCTGCAGGCGCTCGAGTTCGGCAACCGTGGGCAGGTGAACCTTGTTGCGGCCTTCGAACGGCAGCAGCAGGGCATCGGCCAGTCCCTGTTCGTGCAAGCGGCCAACCGGCTGGGCCACACGGTACTGCCAGGCGCCGTAGGAACCGGTGCCGTAGGCAAGAATGCGCTGCCGTTCGCGGCCCTGATCCCGCCACGGCGCAATCAATGTCTGCTCGGCCGAATAGTCGCCCCCCAGCAGGCACAGGTTCGGGTTGTAGGCCGGGTCATTCGCCAGCCGGGGCAGCCAGCGTTTACACAGGGCCTCCGACTCCTTGCACACGACTTTTTCCAGCTCCGACGCGTTACCACCATCCTGCGCGCCCTCCACGTACAGCAGCGTCGAATGCGGCGTCCACACGATACGACCGCCGTCCTGCGTAGCCCGCAAGCAATAATCAACCGCCCGGTACAGCGCGACCGTGGGGGTATCCGTGGACTCCTGTATACGTGTCAGGGCTGACTTGCGAACCAGCATGCAGGTAGTGGAAACAGCGGACACCTGCTGGCTGACCAGGGCTCTGCCCATATAGCCCGGATCGTCCAGGGCCAGGCCGCTGTGGGCAATGGCGCCGACCGCGCGGGCGCCACCGCCAAGCACGATACCGCCGTTCAGCACCCGGTTGTCGCCGGAGATCAGGCGCGGTGCGGCGATAGCGACGTCGGGGTCCTGAAGGCAGACTGTCAGTTGTTCCAGCCAGCCGGGCTGGATCGCCATCACGCACGGCTCCATCAGCAGCACAGCATCACCGTCGGCCGCCGTCATGGCGCGGCCGACGGCGTTCCATACGCCCTCCTGCGCCGGGTAGCGGCGGACGGTCAGACGCCCGTCGCCGGGCATCCCGGCCGGCAGTTCCAGACCCTCGCACACCACCAGCTGTACGCTGAAATCTGCATAGTCAGTCTGTCCCAACAGGCGCTCCAGGAATACCTCGAACAGCGCCGGTCGCTCGTCGACGGGCACCACGATAGCCACTCGCGGCCTGTCAGCCCCGGCATATTCCGTGACGAAACTGCCGGACAACGGGCCGTGCTTCACGCTGACGCCCATGCCGCAACGCTGAAAGTGCGCTGTCACACACGCCCGCCTGTTTTCGGCAACTGTTTGTTCATCGGTGCCAGGCCGAAACCGGTCCTGGCTGTGTGTAAGAATATCGGCGATGTGACCGATAGCCGCGGCCCCGCAGCATTCAATAATACGGAAAGCCATTTCATAAGCCGTTGCGCCGACCACAGGCGAGTAACCCCCTATCGCCATCAGGGCATCCCGCCTGACCAGGAGAAAGTCACCCAGGTAAGGCATACTGCGCAAAAGATCGAGGTTAAAATCCGGTTTGAACAGCGGATCATAGCGTTCACCACCGTCACCAATCCGGTCCTCGTCCATGTAGACAAGGCGCGATTCCGCGTGCTGATGCAGGTGCTCCACATGCCGGTACAGCATATGCGGTTCCAGGGTCCTGCCGGCTTCCAGCAGGCCCAGCCAGTCTGCGGAAGAAGACTCGACGACAGCATTCATGCCGACCATCAGGTCACCTTCGACCTGATTCCACTCCAGCATTTCCATTTCTTCAAATACCGGATCCGGACAGGGTGAATTGGAAATAATACTCAAGCCCCAGCCGCCGTACAGTTGCGCCCCAAGTGAGTCCAGCGTATCGGCCAGGGCCTCTTCCTGGCCCGCAACATGCGTCATCACCAGGTGGATAGAAGGCTGAATCGTCCACGCTGTCATCATGCGCCGGGTAAAGCGCTGCACGTCGCACTCCTGCAAGCGGTGGGCCTGCATCCATTTCCGGTACCCGGACCCGGCTTCCTGCTCCAGACCGGTTTCTGTCTGTGTGGCCTCGGGTGGCGTCAGGGCTGAAAGCCAGCTATCCAGATGCTGCTGACACGGCTTATTGTCCTGCGAATAGTTCATGCCGAAGAGATCGGGTATGACCCTGATATCGTCGATAACACCGGACCACGCATCAGCAAGCTGGTCCGTTGGCACCAGCAGGCGGTCACAGCATGCCAGCGCCCTGCGTATACGTTGTTCATCCTCAGCGCCCGATGAGCCACGTTTTTTATGTTTTCGTGCCGGGAGGCATTGCGGGTGCACCAGCACCTTGAACGCCGACTTGTTGAATGCCGCATAATACTCAAGCACCTTCAGGTGCAAATCCGGCAGTGGAGCACGAAACAGCAGCACATCGGGTTTTACCCGCTCCAGCTCGACGGGCTGGGGCGCCCATGCCACCGCAGAGCCATGCGCAGGCACATAGGTGCAGCGCAGGTCGTTATTGCCCTGTAACTGCGATAGCAGAGGTCTCACACAAAACTGATCATCACACCATGCCTCTGTCGGAAATGCGACCACCCGCAAACAGTCGTGGCGGTGCATATCCCAGCCCGGAACAAATTTATCGTCCGGCCGGACATCCTGACTGGAAAGACTGAGGTTTCTGTTATAGGCCGGGTCATCGGCCAGCACCGGCAGCCATTTTCGAATAAGTGTCAGGCATTCCCGTTGACGAGGCTTGGGAGTCTCCTGTTTATTTGCTTTTTTCTTCTTCAGGCTGAATGAGCCGTGGTGCATCAGTACCGCATGGGGTGTATAGACAACATGCAACCCTTTTCCCCTGACCTTCAGGCACAAATCGACATCATTGAAAAGGACCGCGAAATTCTCTTCGTCCAGACCACCCACGGAAAAATACACATCTTTTCTAATCAGCAGGCACGCCGCCGTTACCGCTGACACACCGCGCACGGTGAGATTCTGTCCCCTGTAGCCCGGCGACTCCGCCGCTGCGCCGACATGTGAATGATCCGCACTGCCGGTCATGCCCAGCACGATCCCGGCATGTTGTAGGGTGGTATCCGGGTGCAGAAGACGAACGCCAACAATGCCAACATCCTCACGCTGACCAAGCGACAGCATCCGGTCCAGCCAGTCTTCCTGGAGAACCCCGGTATCGTTGTTCAGGAGCACCAGATAGTCGCCTTTTGCCAGTTCCGCTGCCATATTGTTGATGGCCGAATAATTGTAAGGCTTTGAATACGCCACAACCTTTACACGTGGATCATCACGCTGGATTTTATCGAAATATGCCAGTGTCTCCGCTTTGCTGCTGTTGTTGTCGACCACGATGACTTCGAAATTCCGGTATGCGGTTTTTTCCAGCAGAGTTGAAACACACGGTTCCAGAACCTCCAGCCCGTCCTTTGTAGGGATAATGACTGAAACGAACGGCACGGCTGCGTGCTCGTACTCCACATAGAAAACGCCCGGCCTGTACCCTTCAATCACGAGTGACTTCAAACCACATCTGTCGAGATGTTGCTCCAGGTAGTCCTTGCGTCTACTAATCGAAGTAGGCAAATTCTCCAGTTGTGCATTTTCTTCATAGCAATGAAAAAGAATTGTGGCATCATGCGCGAATGCGCTTTCACCACTGTCCTCGATGATTTTCAACAACAAACCATACACAAAACTGTAATGCGTCAACGACACAAGGCCGATATTTTTCTTTACTGTATCTGTTTTAAGCAGGCAGCCATTTCCAATGTAATCCACCGAACGTAGCAGATCGATATCAGCCTCAGGCTTGAAATTCGCTTCGAAAAACGCTCCATCACCCTTGATGGAATCCGTATCGGAATACACAACTTCAGCACCCTGCCGGACGTCTGCCAGATCAAGCATTGAAACCAGGTAATGACGCTCTACCCGGTCGCCGGAAAAAAGAAAGCTGATCCAGTCCGTGGAAGACTCCCTGATCAGTTTCCCCAGTTCCTTTTCCAGACAATCGGTCGTAATCCATTCCAGATTCGGCTCTGATTCAAACTCTGCTGTAATCGCCGGCCTGCCTGAGATAACGGACAACCCCCATCCGCTGTACAATTGCGATGCAATGGAAGCTACCGAATCAATAACGGGGTGCTCGTCCGTGTGCACATCGATAAGGATAAAATGTACCGAAGGACATTTTGACCATTTCGTGCGCATGCGGTTTTCGAACAGGGCAATATCATGATTTTCCAGTACATGCTGGCTACGCCATTTTTTATGAGGTTCTACGTTATCCTCACCAGGCTCGTCCAACGCTGACTGACGCTGTCCCTTGATCAGTGCTTCCAGCTGCAACTCACGCAGACGTAACAAAGCTCCATCACCTTCCACGCTATAGCGCGCATATATTTTTTGAAATAGAGAGGGGTAATCCTTGCGTTCGCGCTGGGTCATCTGATCCTGTGCGGAAGATGAACGCATATGAACTTCTACTGTGATTTGAGGAATATGCACAAAGTCAACCAACCTTGAGAATCGGATCAGCAAATCCCAGTCTTCCAGAGCATTCAGTTCAGTATCGAACATACCGGAACGCTGTAGTAACCCACGCCGGTGAGCCCAGGTGTTGACCGGAATATAATTTACAACATGCAGTCTATCCTTGGAATACTCAATCCCCGAATAAGGTTGACTGCGAGTTAGCAGGTTCCGCCTGCCGTTTTCGATTTTTTCATCTACGTATTCAGCTTCTGTATAAACAAAAGACGCCTGATTCTCAGATATACCCCTCACCACGATTTCCAGGTGATTTGGTAGAAATATATCGTCATCGTCCAGGTAGCAGAGAACATCCCCTCTACTACAGCTAATACCTGCATTACGAGCACTTGGCAATCCTTTTGACGTTTCGTGACAGATATACCGGAAGCGGTTATGACAATCCAGGGCTGAAACTATTGCCCCAACGTCTTCTCCACCATCATTGATAATAACTGCTTCCCAGTTTTTATAAGATTGGGCATTAATCGATTCAAGCGTATATTTCAGCAACTCAGGGCGATCCTTTGTAGGAACGATCACGCTTACAAGAGGCTCAGAGGCCAGGTATCCGGGCGTCTCTTCTTTAGCAATGGCATCGTCAACGGTTATCTTACTGACATTCAGATCTATAGGCAGAATACTGTTCTTTTGAATGTCCGCTAAGTCTGTCGTCTGTATCTGCGGCACCGTATTCTCGCCTGTCTGGCATGTGTCACTGAGTAACCGCAACATATTTTCCAGTTCGTTGTCTCCAGGATGTTCATCAAGAAACGATTCCAGCAGTTCCCGCGCACGCTCAGCCTGATCACAGGCCAGAAGAACCTTGCCGGCGTTCACCACTGCCGGCCGATAATCCGGATTGGCGGATAAAGCACGAGAGAGTTCCAACAGTGCTTCACCGGGCTTTCCGTGCTGCCAGAGCAACACACCGAGATTATTGCGTGCCACTGGATCATTGGGAGAAATTTTCAGCGCCAGTTCGAAACACACCCCGGCCCCCTCCAGATCGCCGTTTACAAACCGGCTTTCGCCCTCCACATTAAGATCACGCGACGTCATCGAACCCATATAGCTTTCTCCCTGGCACAGGCTTGTGCGCAAACATTTATCCCAAAAATTATGCAGAGAACGTGCCAGGCTGTTCTCCCGCCGTCAGAAACCGGTCGCACCTTGCGACTTCCACCTTCCAGATTGACCGTCACCTTTTCGACATCAAGCCGTCGAACCTCTGGCGTAAATAGAAGCAAAATATAGGGAAGCAGACTAAAACCGGTCATTGCTCTGGCACTCCCCCCTTATTTCTGACTGGCTTGGAACTTGCTTTAAGTTACGATATTTGCAGATATACCTGCCGGCAGCGGATAACGGATAACCTCCATGACTGAAACCACAAATCACGTGCTTTTTCTTAGCAATGCCAAGTCACCTGACGGATCCTTGCAAAGGAATTTTCTCAGCGACCTCAAACAAACCTTTTCACTAACAACATTCGTAGAAACAGGTACTTATTTGGGGGCGACCACAGATGTCGCCCGCTCGGTGTTTTCTGAGGTACATAGCATAGAGTTGAGTACCGAGTTGCATGAGAAAGCCCGGGAGCGATTTCTCGGTGACAGTCGGGTGCACCTTTATCAGGGTGATTCAGCCACAAATTTATCGCAGGTCGTTCGCAACATCGAAGGAGCCTCGTTACTGTGGCTCGACGCCCACTATAGTGAAGGTATAACCGCATGCGGAAAAACCAATACCCCTATCCTGGAGGAACTTGGCACTATCGTGAAAAACGGCCACCAGAACCCGGTCATCCTCATCGATGACCTGCGCATCTTCCAGAAGCCAACCCAGGCACCTCCCGCCAATTCGTCGCTATACAACTACCCTTCACTAATGGAGGTATATGCTGCGATTCTCGATATCGCTCCGGATTACCAGCTATTTGTTTACGGCGATATCGTACTAGCCTTCCGCAACACTCAGGGAGTGGATGTCTCGCCAGTGATCCGTGCCTGCACGATCAGCCGTCTGTTCGATGGAGAAAACCTCGACCTCAACGATGTACTGTACAGCGAACAGATCATTGCCAGCGCAAGCGATAATGAAAGGGAAACACTCGAGAATCTGCCAGCCCAGCACCAGGCTACAGAAGATTACGGATTAGGAACTCACTATCGCCTGTGGTCAGGCATGATACTGGCGAAACAGCAGAGACATGCCGAAGCCAGTGCTGCGTTTCTGCGCTGCATAAGCCTGGGCATGAACCACTGGAGGATCTACGGATATCTGGCAAAAAGCGCTATTGCCAGCGGCAATACCACTCTTGCCCAGCAAGCCTCACTCCATGCAGTTGAAGCAACCAGCACGACAAAACCTGTAGCCAGCAACCCGCCTCCAACAAACGATAGCCCTGAGGTCAGCCCAATCAGGCATGACACTCAGGTGTCGGGTACGCTCGCGGAGCTCTATACAGCCGGTCTGTGGAAACATGGCCGGCCACTGCGTCTGCACCTGGGTTGCGGCGAACAACATTTCGATGGTTATATAAATATTGACCATACACCGGGGGAGCACAATGTCATGCAGGTTCAGGCCGATTTCCACGCGGACCTGAAGACACTGGATTTCCCGGCAGGCTCGGTCGATGAAATACGCTTGCACCATGTGTTCGAGCACTTTGACAGAACCACCGCACTGGCGCAGCTGATACGATGGCAGATGTGGCTTCGTGACGGTGGGCGCCTGCATATCGAAACACCGGACCTGGTTGGCAGCGCACGCACCCTGCTCTCTGACGCCCCAATGAAAGTAAAAATGGGTGTGGCACGACATCTGGCAGGTGATCATGCGGACCAATGGGCCTTTCACCTTGATCACTGGTTCGCCGAGCGTTTCGAAACCACGCTGTCCCGACTGGGGTTCACTTCAATCGAGACAAAAAACTGGTCATGGCCTCACCCACCCTACCTTTCAAATGTCGAAGTTATAGGGATCAAGACCCACACACTTGATCAGACGGTGCTGATCAATGTGGCAGATGAACTACTTGAGGACAGCATGGTTGCGCCCAGCGAATCACCAATGCACGATATCTGGCGTGAGCAGTTACGTCATGCTATCGCCGGTGAGGTCACGCCGTCCCCGTCAAATATTCCACAAACCAACACGAACGCTCTACCCGCCCAGGAGACAAACTCAACCACCCGGGAAACCGCACCAACATCGGCAGAACCGCAGGGTCTCATGATTTCTGGCATGCTTTCCACGAGCGTCCGGAAAATCACGAAAACCACCCTGCACAGCAGTCACGTAGTTAGCATACTGTTCAGCAAGGATCGTCCACTACAGCTCGAGGCAACGCTACGCTCGTTCTTTTTGTGCTGCAAAGATTCTGAAAACACGACCATACGCGTTTTATATACTACGTCTACTGAAAGTATGGAATCACTCTATAACCACGTCGCCAAGGAATACCCGCAGGTCGAACTGGTTCGTGAATCACATTTCAGGAATAATCTACAAGCACTTGCGAGCGGATCTGATTTTATTCTCTTCATGGTTGATGACGCCCTGTTTGTTCAATCATTTTCCGTAAGCAGCCTATGTCATTCGCTTGAACATCATCCGGATGCGCTCGGATTCTCACTACGACTCGGCACCAATATCCAACACTGTTACCCTGTCGACCAGCCACAAAACCATCCGGATTTCGAGCAAGCCGAGCCAGAGGTATTGCGCTACAACTGGCCCATGGCCAAACATGATTTTGGCTACCCCCTCGAGGTATCAAGCTCGCTTTACCGGGCTCACGACATCCTGCCGCTGCTAGAGGAGCTGTCCTTCAGTGACCCGAACACCCTTGAAGCACAGCTGGCTGGCGCGAGCTGTCGCTTCATTGGACAGCGCGATAGCATCCTATGCGCTCCCCGTTCACTGGCCTTCTGTATCCCGGTCAATAAAGTACAGACTGTATGTCACAACCGATCCGGAGAGAATCCCAGATATTCTATCGACAACCTGGCCGACCTCTATGCAGATGGTTACCGTATCAACGTAACGAGACACCTCGGATTTGTACCGACAGCCTGCCATCAGGAGATTGAGCTGTCAGTCGACGCACCACCGTTAGTCTCGGTAATTATCCCGTGCTATAACCAGTCAGCGTTTCTTGCTGAGACAATTGAAAGCGTAGCGCTGCAGAACTTCGACAGATGGGAATGTATCATCATTGATGACGGCAGTACGGATGGAACTGAATCAGTCGCAAACACAGCTATTGAAAGACATCACGACAAGCCGATCAGGTACATTAGACAACCCAATCGCGGAGTCTGCAACGCACGCAATACCGGAATTTCGGCAAGCCGTGGAAAATACATCCTTCCTCTTGATGCCGATGACAAGCTACGCTATGACTATCTAACAGAGACAGTTGCTGCTCTGGAGGGCAATCCAGACTATTCTATCGTTTATGTCGACGAACAAAATTTTGGCCTGAAGAAACATGTGCACAGCAAGGGTACATCCAGTATTGAAGCCCTGAAAATGGGGAACGTCCATGACTATTGCTCCCTGTACCGTCGTGAAGTATGGGAACGACAGGGCGGCTATTCACCGGCAATGTACTTGGGCGGCGAGGACTGGAACTTCTGGGTCGGCGCAGCCAAGCTCGGTTTTCGCTCTATTCATCTGGCCAAGCCTCTGTTCCTTTACCGGAATTATGAACGGGGCACAGAGGCAGCAGACCGCAATAATCCGAATGCTGTTTGGTCACATCTAGAGACCCAGGCCAACCTGAAAATTGTGTGGTCACATATAGTTATGCACCACCCTGAACTCTATACCGCAGAACAAATACACTGCGCACAGGCACTGCTGGCCCAGGTTTCTCAGGAGCAAGTTCAGCGAATGGAATATATGCTGCACAATTATCCGGATAACCGTCTGCTAAAAATGTTCCTGGATATGACAACATCTGTTTCACGTGGCTCGGAGATGGCCGGCTTCGGCTAAAGTCGGCACCTTCCACTTCAAGCGGAAGACCCCCGCCACCTGGTCCGGCGGGACTGTTACACTTGCTACAATTGTCGGACAATTATGACAGACAACCGGAACCCCAACTCCAAAGCTAAACAGAACAACCGATGAGACCCACGAAATCACGGCATATATCAGTATTGACGACCGGGAGCTGTAAGGCTGCGGCAGCACATTGTATTGAATACTGCACGCACTGACAGTCGCGCAGACGCGTTGAATGATGAGGCACATGTCTGGTTCCTTATACCGGAGTCCATTGATGATCCCACCATCCTGCAACACTGTCGCGCCATGCTGGACGCACACGAACGTGAGAAACTCGGCCGCTTCATTTTCGCCGATGACAGACACCGCTACCTTATTTCGCACGCGCTGGTGCGCAGCGCATTGTCATATTATGCCAACGTCGCACCGCACGACTGGTGTTTTAGCCAGGGTCTGCACGGACGCCCGGAAGTTATCAACGACAATCAACCCCGCCTGCGGTTCAATCTTACTCACACGAACGGACTGGCCGCCTGCATCGTCACAATCGCGGGTATCTTTACCTTTAAAACGGAAGTTATAATCAGTAGTATTCATTTATACGTTCTGCACTGTTAAACTCTGGATTACCCGCCTTGAAATAACGCACAATCCATACCACGCACCTGATACAAAACGCGACTGAAATACGGAATGCTCGCCCTCCTGCCCCGGCACGAAGCCCACATCTGGCTGATAGACCCCGAAACCATCCGGGACGGCACCGTATTAACGGATTTCCGTACGCTGTTATCTGTCGAAGAACGCACACAGTGCGACCGTTTCCATTTCCCGCAAGACAGTCACCAGTATCTGGTTTCGCATGCCATGGTGCGCAAGGTGCTCTCCGCCTATACCGGCCTGGCTCCAGCTGAATGGCGTTACTCCCGCTCAAATCATGGACGCCCCGAAATTGCCAACCAGGACGTAGCTGATATCAGATTCAACCTCACCCACACGTGCGGCCTGGCCGCCTGTATCGTCACGCGGGACGTGGAATGCGGTATCGATGTTGAGAAACTGGACTCACGCCACCATCTGGCCGGCATTGCACAGCGCATGTTCGCTGCCGAGGAGTGCCAGCTGCTGGAACAGCTGCACGGCAAGAAGCAGATTGAAGCATTCTTTACCCGCTGGACCTTGCGCGAAGCCTTCGTCAAGGCCAAGGGCATAGGCATCTCATACCCGACACGCAAGCTTCATTTCGATATCGAAGACGACGATACCATCCGGGTGCGCTTTGATTCAGACCTTGATGAAGACGATGGCCACTGGCAGTTCAGGCTCCTCAGACCCAGCGGGGAACATATCATGGCGATTGCTCTGCGCACGGACGAGCCAGCCGAACACCGCATTGTGAAGCACCGCTTCAACCGCTAGATAAAATTAAACAGGCTCAGACCCTGAACCTTGACAAACGCCTGCTGCGCCGCCTGCAAGGTCACACTCTCCCGGCTCAACCGGCTGGCGGCTTCGGCATAATCGAGATCTTCTATAGTGGACCGTGTCTGTTCGAGCTGCAGCAACAGGGTTTCGTTAATGGTTTGCTGACTCTCGAGTGCATTCAGACGTGCCCCGGCTGTCGCCCTGAACCCCAGAAACTGGCCCATAGCCCTGTCGAGCTGGTCCAGGCTGCTGCCGTTAGGTGCATTGGCTTCCAGATCACTCGCCAGTGTTTCAAGGGTTGCAAAGATACTTTCAACGCCACCACTGCCATCCGGAATATCCATGAAAACAGCCTGGCCGGAATCGCCGTCGGCGATCTGGCGCGTCGGCCCGACCTGGATCTGGCGTTGGCCCGTGTCGCCATTATAATTAGCGCCTGATCCGGTCTTGGTGAAAGGCTGCGTCAACACCTGGAAACCGGCGAACATGAACTGGCCATTACCATCCTTGCGGTTAGCCAGGCTCAGCACTTCACCGGCCAATTGACGGATCTCAGCCGCCATGGCAGCCCGCCCTTGCGGGCCATTGGTGTCATTCAAACCTGCCACGGTCAGTTCCCTGATACGCTGCAAGGCATCCCCCACCGACCCCAGTGCAGTATCTTCCATCTCCAGCCGGGTACGCGCTGCGAGAATATTGTCCTGATACTGTGCAGTGATTTTGGTTGATTCGGACAGGCCTACCAGTTGTGCCGCACCAGTCGGATCGTCGCTGGGGCTATTGATACGCTTGCCGGTTGATAGCTGGTTTTGCGTTTTAAACAGCGTCGTCTGCTGGTCAAGTATCGAATTGATGCCCTGACGGAACATTTGCAAGGTACCGATACGCATGCCTATCGTCCTATCGCACTCAACAATGTCCGGAAGGTGGAATCGGCTACAGAAATGACCTGTGCAATGGCCTGGTAGGCCTGCTGAAAACGGATCAGGTCGGCAGCCTCCTCATCGAGATTGACACCGGACAGGGCATCGCGCGATTCCTGCGCCTGTGCCAGCAACGCTCCCTGTGCCTGTGCGGAAATTTCGGCGCTGCGAGTCTGTGTGCCCAGCTGGGCGATCAGCTGACCATAGGCCCCCTGGAAGTTGGTAGCGCCGTTTTCCATAGTCAGTGACGTCTGCAAGCCGGCCAACAACAGCGCATTACTGTTGTCACCCGGCGACGCACTGCCGCCGGCCGGCGCCGCTGCGGCGATTCCGCGCGGATTGCTGATCAGCACGCCCATCCCCGCCGCGCCGCTGCGCGTGGGACGGATCTGGAAACGATCGCCGGCTGCCGCACCCGCGGTAACCACGACACTGAGTCCGTCGAACAAAAAAGGAGCCAGCGCTGTGCCGCTGCCCGTCATGGTCACGGCCTGCCCGTCGCTGACCCGGCTAAGCGACCACGCGGTACCATCGAAGGCCAGGGTGTAATCTTCTGTGGTCAGCTTATCGATATTAGCGTTGTCGAACGCTGCGGTCACGGTCGCTGTACCGGTGTTGTTGGAACTGCCCGCCACCAGTGGCGTGGTCACGGAAAAATAGTTTGTTCCAGCCACACCGGCGAAGTCCACACCTGCGGTATGTTGGATATTGAATGTAGTCCCCAGACTGACCGCGATACGCCCCAGCGAATTCTGTGCGGGGTTCAGTACCTGATCGCGAAAATCCAGCAACGCGCCCAACTGGCCACCGCCGAGGCTGCCGGTAATCACGGCCGCGGTGCCGCCACTGGCAATCGCGATCTCGGTCCGGCTGGAATCAAAATCATTACGTACCGTCTGTAACGG
>ENA-ORDP01000539-ORDP01000539.1-marine-sediment-metagenome-genome-assembly--contig:-NODE-539-length-24421-cov-34.282114_pt1 | contig 24421 bp, 19 predicted proteins | sample MGYA00248627_ERZ508539 | MGnify/ENA primary metagenome ERZ508539 (study PRJEB26208, sample SAMN05571518) | marine sediment metagenome | biome: deep sea; feature: Hydrothermal vent; material... | reverse complement strand
TTTTAACAGAATTTTATATCCTTCCTTGGCGCGCTTTGCGTCTTTGCGAGAAAATAACTGGTGTTTATGGACGGGCACTAAGTTAGTAGTTTTCGTCATTGCGAACACAGCGCGGCATTCTACAAAAGTTGAAGCGTTTCTATAGCAACCATCACCAAGCAACTGATTTCTAATTCAAACCCTGCATACGAACGATGCCAGGCTGGTCTCCACCTGGCTGCAGTGTCCTAAGTTATTGTCCATAAAGAAGGAATTTTCGTTTTTCGCCTTGACAAGGTGGGCGGCTGCTACCTATAGTGTGGAAAAGTGGGGTCTTGTGGATATAAGTGGTAAATATGGGAGGTCGACGGGAGTCAGGTGTTTCGCGGTGGTAGTTCAGTCAAGCTCGATGCCAAGGGTCGCCTGGCGTTGCCGACCCGCTATCGGGCATTGCTTACCGAGCGTTATGACGGCCAGCTGGTGCTGACCGTGCATGACGACGGCTGCCTGATGCTGTATCCGCAACCCGAGTGGGAAGACATCGAACTCCAGCTTGTCCGCACCCCCAACCAGGACCGCCGCACACGCGACATGCAGCGTATGTTGGTCGGTTATGCCACAGAAGTCGAGATGGATGGCAATGGGCGCATCCTGATCGCCCCGCGCCTGCGCGATTTCGCAACGCTGGACAAGAGTGTAGCGCTGGTTGGCGTAGGCAAGAAATTTGAAATATGGAACGAGGAAAGCTGGGCGCAGATCGGCAGTGGCTGGATGGGAGGCCGTGCGGAGAAAGAGGGTACCCCGCATCCGCTTGAGTCGCTGACGCTTTAGCCTTGGCTGGCGAATTACACCGTCCGGTATTGCTCGATCAGGTACTGGATGCATTACAGGTCAAGCCGGATGGTTTGTATATTGACGGAACCTTTGGACGTGGCGGTCACGCAGCGGCAGTGCTGGACAGACTGGGTGCGCACGGAAGGCTCCTGGCTTTCGATAAGGATCCCGATGCGCTGGCGTTTGCGGCAGATCGCTTCGGCGGGGAGCCGCGTCTCGATTTGCGCCACGGGAGTTTTGGAAATCTTGGGACGGTGGTGCTGGAACTGGACTGGAAGGGGAAAGTGGACGGGATCCTGCTCGATCTTGGCGTGTCGTCACCACAGCTGGATGATGCCGAGCGTGGTTTTAGTTTCCTCAATGACGGGCCTCTTGATATGCGCATGAATCCGCACAGCGGTATCAGTGCCAGCGACTGGCTTGCCGGTGCGTCAGAAAGGGATATCGCAGATGTGCTCTGGAAATACGGTGAAGAGCGTCACTCGCGCCGCATCGCGCGTTCTATCGTAACTACGCGCGAAGAAAACCCCGTTACCACGACTTCGCGGCTCGCCGGCCTGATAGCCGCCGCTGTGCCGGGCCGTAATCATAAGCGACACCCGGCGACCAAAAGTTTTCAGGCGATGCGGATTTTTATCAACCGGGAGCTCGATGATCTGGAGTCTGTTCTACCGCAAGCGGTTGACGCGCTTGCACCCGGTGGCCGGCTGGTGGTGATCAGTTTTCACTCGCTGGAAGACCGTATCGTCAAGCGCTTCATCCGGGATCAACATAAAGGCCCGCAGCTGCCGCCTGACCTGCCGGTGATGCCGGCCCTGTATCGGCCACGTCTGAAGCCGGTGGGTAAACAGATGCGTGCTGATGAACAGGAAATACAGATGAATCCGCGCGCACGCAGTGCGGTGCTGCGTATTGCAGAGCGTCCAGCATGAGAACGATTTTGTTCCCGCTCTTGCTGGTGGCGGTTATTGCCAGCGGTATGGGAGTCGCTTACGCAAAGCATAGTAGCCGTAAACTGTTTATCGAATTACAGGCACTGGAAGCCGAACGCGACAGTATGAACGTCGAATGGGGGCAACTACAGCTGGAGCAAAGCACCCACACCACGCACGGCAAAGTTGAATTTGCGGCACGCAAGCGGCTGGGAATGAAAATACCCGATCCGCAACAGATAGTGATTTTGCGTCGATGAAAAACAGATGAGTAAACAGGCAAACATCAGCCGTATGCGGCACTTTGTATTAACGGGTCTGATGCTGACCGGTTTTGCGGTGCTTGCCGGTCGTAGCGGGCAGTTACAGGTGCTGGACCGCGAATTTTTACAGGGACAGGGTGACCAGCGGCATCTGCGCGTTGTCCAGGTGCCCGCGCATCGCGGCATGATTGTCGATCGCAATGGTGAACCGCTGGCTATCAGTACGCCGGTGCAATCGGTGTGGGTGAATCCGAAAGAGCTGGTGGCATCGCCGGCTGACCAGTCGCGTCTGGAGCGGCTGTTGGGTCTGGGCTCCGACCGGCTGCAGCGCTTGCTGGGTCAGAGGCAGGGCCGTGAGTTTGTTTACCTGCGCCGCCACATCACACCGACCCGCGCGCAACAGGTCATGTCACTGGATATCCCGGGCGTCTACCTGCAACAGGAGTACCGCCGCTACTATCCGGCGGGCGAAGTCGCCGGACATCTGCTTGGCTTCACCAACGTGGATGATACAGGCCAGGAAGGTCTGGAGCTGGCTTATGATGACTGGTTAAGCGGTGAGCCGGGTGCCAAGCGCGTGGTCAAGGACGGGCGTCGCCACACCATAGCCAATATCGAAAATATTCGTTCCGCGCATCCGGGCAAGACCCTGAAGCTGAGTATTGATCGGCGTATCCAGTATCTGGCTTACCGGGAATTGAAGGCCGCGGTAAGCAAGCATCATGCACGTTCCGGATCGATCGTGGTGCTGGACAATCGCAGTGGTGAAGTATTGGCACTGGTCAACCAGCCATCGTTCAATCCCAACAATCGCAAACGGCTGAAGGCCTACAAACTGCGCAATCGTGCGGTCACCGATGTTTTCGAACCCGGGTCGACCATGAAGCCCTTTGTGATTGCATCTGCGCTGGAAAGCGGTCGTTACCAGGTCAATACCAAAATCAATACCTCACCGGGTTATTTTCAGGTGGGCGTGAACACCATCCGCGACATGCATAACTACGGCATCCTGGATCTTACCGGTGTCATCCGCAAGTCCAGTAATATTGCTGCCAGCAAGATCGCGCTGTCACTGGATCCTGAACTGATCTGGAAAGGGTTGACCGATGCCGGGCTGGGTATAGCGACGGCCACGGGTTTTCCCGGTGAAGCTGATGGTTACCTGTCGGATTTCCACCGCTGGCGCGATATCGAGCGGGCGACACTCGCTTATGGTTACGGCCTGTCGGTAACGGCCATCCAGCTGGCGCAGGCCTATAGCGTATTTGCCAATGACGGTTACCGTATTCCGGTAACCCTGTTGAAACGCGAAGATCCGGTACAGCAGAAAAAAGTCTACCCCCCCCGAATCGCGCGTGCGGTACGCAGGATGATGGAGGAAGTGGTCAAAAAAGGTGGCACGGCGCCACTGGCGGCGGTCCGGGGTTACCGGGTTGCAGGCAAGACCGGTACAGCATACAAAGCGGAAGCCGGCGGCTATGCCGATCACCGCTACCTGTCTGTCTTTGCGGGTATGGCACCCGCCAGTGCTCCGCGTCTGGTCGCGGTGGTGGTCATCAATGAACCGCGCAATGGCGAACACTTCGGCGGTATCGTGGCCGGCCCGGTATTTTCCAGGGTGATGGCCGGCGCATTGCGCTTGCTGAACATTACGCCGGATGACGCCGGGCTGTTGCAAACCCGCTCACAAGGTGTGGAGGGGCCGGCATGATGGCGGTTGAATCCAACCTGTCCGGGTTGTCGCTGGCGTGGCTACTGGAAGACCTGCCGGTAGATGGCGCGGTGGCCGATGTTGAAATCTTTGGACTGGCGGCTGACAGTCGCAGCGTACGCCCGGGCGATCTGTTCCTGGCGAGCAAGGGTTTGCAGGTGCATGGGCTAAGTCACGCTGAGCAGGCGCTGCAGCAAGGTGCGATCGCGGTGGTATGGGAGCCGGTTGAAGATCCGGACATTGGCGATATTGCCGCAGCCCTTACCGTTCCCGCAGTTGCGGTGGCAGGACTCACGCAAAAAACCGGTGTAATCGCTGATCGTTTTTACGCTCACCCTTCACACGCGATGCACGTTATCGGTGTGACCGGTACCGATGGTAAAACCTCGGTCAGTCATTTTATCGCCCAGGCGCTAAGCACAGAGCAACAGCCGTGCGGTTTACTGGGCACACTCGGTTACGGTGTTTATGGTGATTTGCGGAAGCCGACACATACCACACCGGACGCCTTGCGCCTGCAAGCAGAGTTTGCAGAACTACGTGAGCAGGGCGTGAAAAATGTTGCGATGGAAGTCTCTTCACATGCGCTGCATCAGTCGCGTACTGCGGGTGTCGACTTCAATACGGCTGTTCTGACCCACCTGAGTCGCGATCATCTTGATTACCACGGTAGTATCGAGGCCTATGCGGAAGCCAAACGCCGGCTGTTTGATAGCGTGGATCTGCGTTGTGCTGTCGTGAACGTCATAGACGACTTTGGTCGCCGGCTGGCCGCAGACCTGAAAAACAGATTGCGGGTCATTGCATGGCAGGGACAGCCGGGTGGAGTTGCGCGTAGTTACCCGGAGTGGATTGAACTGAAAAGCGTCCGTGCCCTGGATAAAGGAATAGCGCTGGAACTGGATTCCAGCTGGGGGAGTGCAGCGTTTGAAACAGCGCTGCTCGGCGCTTTTAATGCAGAAAATCTGCTTGCGGCACTGGGTGCGCTACTGGCGTCCGGCCTGTCTTTGCAGACCGCAGTAGAGCGTCTGGCACGGGTAAAAACCGTGGCGGGTCGGATGGAGCTGTTTTCCCGAACGGGTGCGCCGCGGGTGGTCGTGGATTACGCGCATACCCCGCATGCACTGGCGACCGCCTTGCAGGCACTGCGCCCGCATTGCACGGGTGAGTTGATATGCGTGTTTGGCGCCGGCGGTGATCGCGATCGCGGCAAGCGCCCGCAAATGGGAGCGCTGGCGGAACGTTACGCCGACCGCGTGGTGTTGACCAGTGATAACCCGCGCAGCGAAGATCCTGACAGTATTATCGACCAGATCATGCAAGGTTTTGAGCAGCCACAGCGTGCCGTGCGTATCAGTGATCGCGGTACAGCGATTGCAAGCGCGATTCTCGAAGCGGCGCCGGATGACCTGGTGCTGGTGGCGGGCAAAGGACACGAAGACACTCAGCAGACGGGCTCACAATTGCTGCCATTCAGTGACCGCACCCGGGTGCTGGAAGTATTGCGGGAGCCTGGGGAATGATGACGATGCCTCTTTCACAGGCTGCACAGATTCTGGATGCGAAGTGGCTGGGTACAGATGTGACCTTCCATGGCATAAGTACCGACACGCGGACTCTGGCGGAAGGCAATCTGTTTGTAGCGCTGCAGGGCCCGAACTTTGACGGGCACGATTATCTGGAACAGGCGCAGAAGATGGGCGCGGTTGCGGCTGCTGTAACCAGTACCACGCGCGATGGGTTGCCCATGCTTCAGGTCGAAGATACCCGTCTCGCCCTCGGCGAACTTGCTGCACACTGGCGCACACAGTTCCGCATTCCGGTGATTGCAGTAACCGGCAGTAACGGCAAGACATCGGTCAGGGAAATGCTGGCGTCGATCCTGCGCTGTTGTGGCGAGGCGCTGGTGACAAAAGATAATTTCAACAATGATATCGGTGTCCCGCAGACACTGTTCGGGCTGACTGTCGGGCACGACTATGCGGTCATTGAGCTGGGCGCCAACCACCCCGGTGAGATTGCTTACCTGGCGGATATTGTACGGCCCACCGTAGCACTGATTAATAATGCCGGGCCCGCCCATCTGGAAGGTTTTGGCGATCTGTCCGGTGTTGCGCGCGCCAAGGGTGAGCTGTTTGAGCGTATACCGGCTGATGCTGTGTGCATCATCAATACCGATGATGCCTACGCCGAATTATGGCGTTCTCTGGCGGCGTCACGGCGCATTATCAGCTTTGGTATGAACGCCCGGGCGGATGTGCGCGCAGGCTGGAAGGGCGACATAGACGGCAGCGACATCCGGCTGGTAACACCGATGGGTGCTAAATCATTCCGCCTGACGCTGCCTGGCCAACACAATGTCATGAATGCGCTGGCGGCTGCGGCGGCAGCGCTGGCGGTGGAAATACCGCCGGCCAGGATAGCCGAAGGGCTTTCCCGCATGCAGCCGGTGCACGGGCGTTGGGAGAGTCAGCCCGGTATGGGCGGTATCCAGCTGATTGATGACACCTACAACGCCAATCCGGGTTCGTTGCAGGTTGCGCTGGACTTGCTGTCCAGAACCGATGCCGAGACCTGGCTGGTACTGGGCGACATGGGCGAACTGGGTCCGACAGGAGAACGTTTGCACCGCAAGGTCGGTGAGGAAGCGCGTGAAGCAGGTGTTCGTCGTCTTTTTTCACTTGGCGAGCTTGCACAGCAAGCTGCTGTAACGTTCGGCGAAGGCGCAGAATCGTTCAGCGATGTGGATAGCCTGAATGCGCAGCTCCAGCAGCAGGTGTGCAAAGGTGTAACCGTGCTGGTCAAGGGCTCGCGTGCCATGCGTATGGAACGCGTGGTAGAAGCGCTGCGTGCCGGCGGGGTGACACACTGATGCTGGTCTATCTTGCCGATTACCTGAGCCAGTACCACAGCGTTTTTAACGTTTTCCAGTATCTGACGCTGCGCGCCATCCTGGGCGTCCTGACCGCTCTGCTGATCTCGTTCGTGGTGGGGCCATGGATGATCCGCCACCTGAGTTTTCGCCAGATCGGGCAGCAGATACGTAATGACGGACCGGAATCGCACCTGGCCAAGGCCGGCACGCCCACTATGGGTGGTGCGTTGATCCTGGTAGCGATTCTGTCCGCCACCTTGTTGTGGGCTGATCTTGCCAATCGTTACGTGTGGGTGGTGGTGCTGGTGACGCTGGCTTTTGGCGTTATCGGCGGGGTCGATGATTACAAGAAACTGGTCTACGGAAACAGCAAAGGCCTGTCTGCTGGTGTTAAATTCTTCTGGCAGTCGATCGTGGCAGTCGCAACCGGTCTGTATCTTTATTACGCCGCCCGGTCACCCGCCGAAACTGAATTGATTGTGCCGTTCTTCAAGGAGGTCGCAGTACCCATGGGTCTCTGGTACCTGGTGCTGGTTTACTTCGTTGTAGTTGGCTCGAGCAACGCGGTAAATCTCACCGACGGTCTGGATGGTCTGGCGATACTGCCGACGGTTCTGATTGCCGGGGCGCTGGCGGTATTTTCCTACGCCACAGGGAATATTTATATCGCCGAATACCTGCACATTCCTTTCATCCGCGAGGTGGGTGAAGTCGTCGTTTTCTGTGCTGCCATAGTCGGTGCCGGTCTGGGATTTCTCTGGTTCAACGCCTATCCCGCACAGGTGTTTATGGGTGACGTCGGCGCCCTGGCGCTGGGTGCTGCACTGGGCACGGTTGCAATACTGGTGCGCCAGGAGCTGGTGTTTTTTTTAATGGCCGGCGTGTTTGTGATGGAAACGATGTCGGTCATATTACAGGTGGCTTCATTCAAGCTGACCGGGCGGCGCATTTTTCGTATGGCGCCGTTACATCATCACTTTGAGCTACTGGGCTGGCCGGAACCGCGCGTCATTGTGCGTTTCTGGATAATTACCGTGATCCTGGTGTTGTTCGGGTTGGCAACCCTGAAGATTCGTTGATCAGAGGTGGCAATGGACGAAAGAGGTCAAATGGCAATTGTGGCGGCAACCTTTGCAGTTATTGCAGTGCTGCTGCTCGTGCTGATGTAGAGAGATGCCGGCAGCCGCAAATCATATGGAACCGGATCTGTTGCAGGAAGCACGCACGTTAATTGTCGGGTTGGGTGCAACCGGGTTGTCCTGTGCGCGTTTCCTGGTGCAGCGTGGTGTGGAGGTTGCGGTTATCGATAGCCGGCAACACCCGCCGGCACTGGCGAATATGCAGCAGGAGCTGCCCCATGTAGCGCTGTTTACAGGGGGTTTCGATGCCGGGGTTTTCCGGCGTGCGGAGCGTATTCTGGTGAGTCCCGGCGTCTCGCTAAAGGAACCTCTGCTGGTGGAAGCGCGACAACGTGGTGTCGAAGTTATTGGCGATATTGAACTGTTCGCACGGTCTGCGCTGGCGCCTGTTGTCGCCATCACCGGCTCCAATGGCAAAAGTACAGTGACCACGCTGCTGGGTGCGATGGCGCAACAGGCCGGTATGAATGTGCGCGTGGGTGGAAATCTGGGAACCCCGGCACTGGATTTGATCAGAGAGCAGGAGCCTGATCTTTATGTGCTGGAGCTTTCCAGTTTTCAGCTTGAGACAGTGCAGAGTCTGCACTGCCGGGCGGCAACAGTTCTTAACATAAGTCCGGACCATCTCGACCGGTACGACTCGCTAGCCGCCTACGCCCGGGCCAAGCAGCGGATTTTCTCCGGCGCAGAGATACAGGTTGTCAATCGCGACGATGTGGCAGCCGCAGCGCTGGCATCTGATGAAATTCCCGCGGTCGGGTTCGGTCTGGGCGAGCCCGTTCCCGCTATACAGGAATTCGGCTTGCTGAAAATGCCCGACGGCGTCTGGATTGCCAAAGGTAGCGAGTGCTGGATGCCGGCATCCGCTGTGCGTATACCGGGCCGGCATAACCTGGCCAATGCGCTTGCCGCGCTGGCGCTGGGCGAGGTACTGGGGTTTCCGCGCGAGGCCATGTTGCAGGTGTTGAAAGAATTCCAGGGCTTGCCGCACCGTACCCAGTGGGTGGCCGAGACCGGTGGCGTGCGCTGGTTCAATGACTCCAAGGCAACCAATCCGGGCGCCACATGCGCGGCAATTCAGGGATTTGACGGGCCGCTGGTGCTGTTAGCCGGAGGCCAGGGCAAGGGCGCGGATTTTTCCGGGCTGGCGGCAAGTCTTGATGCGCGCGTCAAGGTTGTTGTGCTGCTGGGTGAAGCCGCAGACGAAATCGATGCCGCGCTGCAAGGCAAAGTCGCCACACAACGTGCTTCCGATATGTTCGACGCAGTGCGCCAGGCGGCTGCACTGGCCGTGCCCGGGGATACAGTCCTGCTGTCTCCGGCCTGCGCCAGTTTCGATATGTTCAGGGACTACCGGCAGCGCGGTGAAATTTTTATACAGGCCGTAAAGGAGTTGCACCGGTGAATCTGGCAGTGCTGTTACCGGATATGCCCATGCGTCGCGGCGAGCACCTGCCACGCCTCGATTTCGCGCTGCTGGCAGCGGTAACTGCGCTGTTTTCTCTCGGCCTGGTCATGGTTACATCGGCTTCCATGCCGGTCGCCGAACGCCTGGGTCTGAATGTATTTTATTTCGCCTTCCGTCAGAGTATTTATCTTGTACTGGGTCTGGGCCTGGGTCTACTGGTATTGCGCATCAGGCTGGCCTGGTGGGAGCAGTGCAGCCTGTTAAGTATTCTGCTGGCCATCCTGTTGCTTGCCGCCGTGCTGGTGCCGGGTGTGGGTAGCGAAGTGAATGGCAGCACCCGCTGGATCAATTTGGGTGTGTTCCGCTTGCAGGTGTCCGAACCGGCAAAATTGCTGGCGTTGATTTATCTGGCGGGATACCTGGTGCGCCATGGCGAGGATGTACGTCACACGGGTGCCGGTTTTATAAAACCGCTCGGGCTGTTGACGGTGGCCGCAGTACTACTACTGCTTGAACCTGATTTTGGCGCCACCGTGGTGCTGATGGCTACAGCACTGGCGATGATGTTCATGGCCGGTGTGAGCCTGTGGAAGTACACTGCGCTGATAGCCACCGCAGGTAGTGCTCTGACACTTCTCGCCGTTACATCGCCTTACCGCATGCAACGCCTGACCGCGTTCCTGAACCCCTGGGCTGATCCTTTCAACACAGGTTTCCAGTTAACCCAGTCGCTGATGGCCATTGGCCGCGGGGAATGGTTAGGCGTCGGGCTGGGCGCCAGTATTCAGAAACTGTTTTATTTGCCGGAAGCGCATACCGACTTCGTGTTCGCCGTGCTGGCGGAAGAACTGGGGCTGGTCGGTATCCTGATATTGCTCGGGTTGTACAGCTTTGTTGTATTCCGCGCCTACACCATTGCGGCGGTGGCCGAAAAGGGCGGGAACCTGTTCGCTGCCTATCTGGCTTACGGTATAGGGACCTGGCTGGGGTTGCAGACCCTGATCAATATCGGTGTTAACACCGGCCTGTTACCCACCAAGGGTCTGACCCTGCCGCTGATAAGTTATGGCGGTAGCAGCATGCTGGTGACCTGTGTGGCGATTGCGCTGTTGTTACGCATTGATTTCGAGACACGTTGCACAGTGTCCAGCGTACCGGTATCGGGTACTGCCGCCTCCAGACGCCGGCGGAGATCGCGATAATGATGAAACGGCCTATCCTGATCATGGCAGGTGGTACCGGTGGCCATGTGTTCCCGGCACTTGCCGTGGCTGAGCAGTTACAGGCACAGGGCTGGCCAGTGGTATGGCTGGGAACGCGGCTGGGTCTTGAAGCACGCGTGGTACCGCCCACCGGAATTCCAGTCTGCTGGATCAGGGTCAAGGGCTTGCGCGGCAAAGGCATACTGCGCAAGTTGACTGCACCCTTTATGCTGGCATGGGCTTTGTTACAGGCGGTTGTGGTGTTGCTGAAAATACGCCCGGCAGCGGTACTGGGCATGGGCGGTTATACGACCGGGCCGGGTGGTTTGATGGCCTGGGTATTGTGCAGGCCGCTTGTTATCCATGAACAGAATTCTGTTGCCGGGATGACCAACCGTTGTCTGGCGCCATTTGCGAAACGGGTGCTGGAGGCATTCCCGGGCAGCCTGGAAAATGCCATTCATACGGGTAATCCGGTGCGCCGCAGTATTGCGGAGCTACCTTTTAGTGAACCCGACACGCAGTCGCGCCGGCCGCGCCTGCTGGTCATCGGCGGCAGTCTTGGCGCTGCCGTTCTAAATGTACAGGTGCCGGTCGCGTTGGCGGAACTGGACCAACAGGGGCGGCCGGAAGTCTGGCATCAGACCGGCGAGTGTCTCATGGATGAGGCGCAGCATGCGTATTCAGCTGCTGGTGTGGAAGTGCGGCTGGATGCCTTTATCGACGATATGTCCATTGCGTATCAATGGGCGGATCTGGTGTTGTGCAGGGCGGGCGCGCTAACGATTGCGGAGCTGGCTGCGGTGGGTGTGGCGTCCATCCTGGTGCCTTATCCGTACGCCGTCGATGATCACCAGACCGGCAATGCACATTACCTCGTGGACGTGGGCGCCGCGGTGCTGTTGCCGAATGCTGAAGTGACGCCGCAAACGCTGGTGCAGGAACTGGCGCTGTTGCAGCAGCCACAGCGGCTTGCTGTTATGGCGAAATGTGCACGTCTGGCAGCATTGCCCGATGCGGCACAGCGTGTTGCCGAAGTCTGTATTGATGCTGCCGATCGGAAGGAAGCGGCATGATGGCGGTACTGAAACAGCCTGCGCAGCAACCGGACGGTATGCGACGTATTCGTCGAGCGCATTTTGTCGGCATCGGTGGCGCCGGTATGGGCGGAATTGCGGAAGTGTTGCTGAACCTGGGTTACCAGGTCAGTGGCTCTGACTTGCGTGAAAATGCGGTGACGCGCCGACTTGCAGTACAGGGCGCGCATATCCATATCGGACACGATGCCAGTCATGTGGACAGCTGCAATGTGGTGGTGGTATCCAGTGCGGTCGACGCACAGAACCCGGAAGTAGAAGCGGCACGCGAACGGCGCATCCCGGTCGTGCCGCGTGCAGAAATGCTCGCCGAAATCATGCGTTTCCGCTACGGTATTGCTGTCGCCGGCACCCATGGCAAAACCACCACCACCAGTCTGGTCGCCAGCCTGCTCGGTGAAGCGGGTCTGGACCCTACCTTTGTTATTGGTGGCCTGCTTAACAGCGCCAATAGTCATGCCCGTCTGGGCAGTGGCCGTTATCTGGTCGCCGAAGCAGACGAAAGCGACGCTTCGTTCCTGTATCTGCAACCGATGCTGGCTGTGGTAACCAATATCGATGCTGATCACCTGTCAGCCTACGAAGGAGATTTCCAGCGCCTGCGCCAGACCTTCGTGGAATTTCTGCACCACTTGCCATTCTACGGACTGGCGGTGCTGTGCCTGGACGATCCCAATGTGCGTGATGTGCTTCCCACCATCACCCGCCAGGTGCGTAGCTACGGTATTGAAGCGGAAGACGCTGATATCCGGGCGGTGAATCTTCGTCAGGACGGTGTGCAGATGCGCTTTGAAATTCACCAGGATGAACACGAGCCGCTTGCTGTTGTATTGAATCTCCCCGGCCATCACAACGTACTCAATGCACTGGCAGCCGTTGCGGTAGCGCGTGAGCTGGAGGTTGATGACCAGAGTATACAGCGGGCACTGGAAACCTTTGCAGGTATCGGGCGGCGTTTCCAGCTGAATGGTGAACTGGCGGTCGCAGAAGGATCGGTTCTGTTTATCGACGACTACGCGCACCACCCGCGCGAAATCTCCGCCACACTGGAAGCGGTACGCAATGGCTGGCCGGAACGGCGCCTGGTCACCGTGTTTCAACCACACCGCTACAGCCGCACACGTGATCTGTTCGATGACTTTGCCCAGGTGCTGGGCAACACCGATCTGCTATTGATCAGTGAAGTCTATGCTGCGGGTGAGGAACCTGTTACTGGCGCTGATGGCCGGACCCTGTGCCGTGCAGTGCGTGGTCGGGGCCGCGTTGACCCGGTATTTGTAGAGGATATTGAGACCCTGCCCGCAGTTTTGCAGGATGTGTTGCAGGCCGGTGACCTGGTATTGACCCTGGGCGCGGGATCCATCGGTGCCGTTGCAGCCGTCTTGCCTGAAACGCTTGGCCGGATGGTAGCGGGAGGCGATGTATGAGTTCCAGTGGCAATGTACGCGTACACATGGGTTGCGGCGAACCTTTGCGGAGTCGCTGGTGGATACCCAAACCGGTAAAAGTATTGCCAGTGAGCGGGCGCGATGGCGAGTCAAAGCGTGCCTGTACACAGACGGAAAATGTGCAATGCGGGGACAAGCGCAGATCATGATGGTGGCCGAATCTATGTCTGGATTACGCGGCGAGTTGAGCAGCGACGAGCCCATGTCAGCCCATACCAGCTGGCGGGTGGGTGGACCGGCGGACCAATGTTACCGGCCGGCTGACCTGGAAGACTTGCAGCAGTTTCTGGCTGCGTTAGCGCCCGACGAACCGGTGACCTGGGTAGGACTGGGCAGTAATTTGCTGGTGCGGGATGGCGGTATCCGCGGCACCGTGATCCTGCCGTTCGGCGGACTGGATACGCTGGAGTCGGTCGACAGCGGTCGGGTGCGCGCAGGCGCCGGTGTGGCCTGCGCCAGGGTGGCGCGTTTTGCCGCCCGGGCCGGATTGACCGATGCAGAATTCCTGGCGGGTATCCCGGGCACTATGGGCGGTGCGCTGGCCATGAATGCCGGCGCTTTTGGCGGGGAAACCTGGTCGTTGGTAGCGTCGGTACAGACTCTGGACCACCAGGGTGAACTGCACCAGCGAAAGCGCACTGACTATGAAGTCAGTTACCGCACGGTCAGTGGGGCAAAAAACGAATGGTTTGTCGCGACGGATTTGCAGCTGCAGGCCGGTGACAGTGCGGCTGCGCAATCACGTATTCGCAGTTTGCTGGAACGTCGTTCGGCAACACAACCCACACAGCAGCCCAGTTGTGGTTCGGTATTTCGTAACCCGCCGGGCGATTTTGCCGCGTGCCTGATCGAATCCTGCGGTTTGAAGGGTGAACAGATTGGTGGTGCCCGGGTGTCGGAAAAACATGCCAATTTTATTGTCAACCTGGGGTCGGCCAGCGCAGCCGATATCGAAACGCTGATTCGTTATGTACAGCGACAGGTGCAGCAACGGCATGACGTTCGTCTGCATATGGAAGTGCGCATTATCGGGGAGTTTGAGTGAGTGACCGGATCCAGAGCGCAGATCAGTTCGGAAAGGTTGCCGTGTTAATGGGCGGCCGGTCTGCCGAGCGGGAGATTTCGTTGCACAGTGGTAACGCCGTATTGCGCGCCCTGCAACAGCGCGGAGTTGATGCGCAGGCGGTAGATACCGGTGACGTGGATTATGTGCAGCAGTTGAGTGACGGTGATTTTGTGCGCGCTTTTAATGCCTTGCACGGTCGTGGCGGAGAAGACGGTGTGGTGCAGGGGTTGTTGCTTAGCCTGGATATTCCCTGCACGGGCAGTGGTGTGTTGGGCTCTGCGCTGGCAATGGATAAATTACGCACCAAGCAGATATGGGAAGGTGTCAATTTGCCGACCCCCGCCTTTGTCATGCTGGGTTCTGATGCTGATTTGCAGGCTGCGGCGGAGCAACTCGGTTTTCCGATAATACTCAAGCCGTCGCATGAAGGATCGAGTATCGGTATGACAAAGGTAGAACACGAGAGTGAGTTGCATCAGGCCTGGCAGGATGCGGACCGTTACGACCATGAAGTGCTGGCGGAACGCTGGGTTGAAGGTTACGAGTACACCGCAGCGATTGTGGGCAACACTCTGCTGCCGTTGATTCGGCTGGAGACACCGCGCGAGTTCTATGACTACGAGGCCAAGTACCAGGCGGACAACACCCGTTACCACTGCCCCTGCGGCCTGCCGGCAGAGCAGGAGGTGCGATTGCAGGCACTGTCAAAACAGGCATTCGATGCCGTCGGTGCGACCGGCTGGGGACGTGTTGATTTCTTTCTGGATGCTGGCGGCAACTGCTGGCTGATAGAGGTAAACACGGTTCCGGGTATGACGGACCACAGCCTGGTACCGATGGCGGCAAAGGTTTTCGGTTGGGATTTTGGCGAGCTGGTATGGCGCATTCTGGAAACAGGCACGCTCGGGGCTGATTGACGATGGCAAAAAAGAAATCACAGGCAAAACGCAGGCAACAGGTCAAGTTGGGCTTTGGCTGGCTGAAGCCGACGCTGGCGCTGCTCACCGTGATGGCAAGCGCCGGGGGTCTGGCCCTGTTGCTGGACTGGATGAACAATCCAGATGAATGGCCGGTGCGGTCGGTGCAGGTCGAGGGTGATTTCAGGCACCTGCAGCGCACGGATATTCAAACCATAGTGGAACCGTTGACCAGCGACGGGTTCTTCGCCATGGATGTGGCAACCGTTCAGCAGCGCATCCAGGTATTACCCTGGGTTGAACAGGTATCGGTGCGGCGCGTCTGGCCGGACGAACTGGCTATCCAGGTGCGAGAGCAGCAGCCGGTCGCACACTGGGGGGCGCGCGGCTTTATCAATGCGCGAGCGCAGGCATTCGAACCACAGCAAGCGCAGGAACTTGCACAGTTGCCACACTTCGCAGGCCCTGATGGTTACGAGCGCCGCGTACTGGAGATGTACGGGCGTATGCAGGTGCTGCTGAAACCGTTAAAACTTGGCGTCAGCAGTTTGCAACTTGATGCGCGGCGTACCTGGCGTGTGCAGTTAAGTAACGGCCTGACCATTGAGATAGGCCGTGCTCATCCCATGCAGCGGCTTGCCCGGTTCGTGCGCGTTTATCCCGCTATTCTGGCGTCGGGAGAAGGGCAGGTGCTCTCTGTAGATCTGCGTTACAGCAACGGTTTTGCGGTCCGCCGGCAGGCACGCGACGAGGTGAATTGCGAAGCAAGAGAAGGCACCCTGGGGTGCAACGCAGCCAGGAGCGCTGGTTAATGGCGAAGAAACCTGAAAAGAACATGATTGTCGGTCTGGATATCGGTACCTCCAAGGTGGTTGCCATTGTCGGCGAGATCGGGCCGGACGGGGGTATAGAAATAATCGGTATCGGCTCTCATCCCTCGAAAGGATTAAAAAAAGGGGTAGTGGTCAATATTGAATCAACAGTGCATTCGATACAGCGCGCGGTTGAAGAAGCGGAGTTGATGGCGGGATGCCAGATCCACTCGGTATATGCCGGTATTGCGGGCAGCCATATTCGCAGCCTGAATTCGCACGGCATCGTGGCCATTCGTGATCGGGAAGTCATGGCTAACGATGTCGATCGCGTCATCGATGCGGCGCGCGCGGTTGCCATACCTGCTGACCAGAAAATCCTGCACATTCTGCCGCAGGAATTTGTCATCGATGACCAGGACGGTATCCGCGAACCGGTGGGAATGAGCGGTGTACGCCTGGAGGCCAAGGTACACATGGTGACCGGCGCGGTGAGTGCCGCGCAGAACATTGTCAAGTGTGTACGGCGCTGCGGACTGGAGGTGGACGATATCATTCTGGAGCAGCTGGCTTCCAGCTACTCGGTGCTGACCGAGGATGAAAAAGACCTCGGTGTATGCCTGGTGGATATCGGTGGCGGGACTACCGATATTGCAGTTTTCACCGAAGGCTCTATCCGCCACACCGCGGTGATTCCTATTGCCGGTGACCAGGTTACCAATGATGTTGCGGTGGCCCTGCGCACACCGACCCAGTATGCGGAAGAGATCAAGATCAAGTATGCCTGTGCCCTGACCCAGCTGGCCGCCAGCGATGAAAATATAGAAGTCCCCAGCGTGGGCGATCGCCCGCCGCGCCGTCTGGCCAGACAAACGCTGGCCGAGGTCATCGAACCGCGTTACGAAGAACTGCTGACGTTGGTGCACGCGGAACTGCGTCGCAGTGGTTTTGAAGAACTGATCGCCGCCGGTGTGGTGCTGACGGGCGGGAGTTCAAAAATTGAAGGGTTGGTGGATCTGGCGGAGGAAGTGTTCCACATGCCGGTGCGTCTGGGGTCGCCCCAGTACGTTATGGGCCTGGCGGATGTGGTACGCAATCCGGTTTATGCAACGGGTGTGGGCTTGCTGCTGTTCGGCAGTCAGAACCGCGCCCCGCGGGCGTTCGATTCTGATTTTGGACGTGGTGTGCGAGGTGTACTGGAGCGGATGAAGAGTTGGTTTCAGGGTAATTTCTAGTGGTTGAGTCGAGTAACGAACTGTTAACGGATAGAGGAGATACAACAATGTTTGAGCTTATGGATGCATACAGTCAGAACGCGGTCATCAAGGTGATTGGTGTCGGCGGTGGTGGTGGTAATGCTGTGCAGCACATGGTCGAGGCGGATATTGAAGGCGTAGAGTTTATTTGCGCGAATACCGATTCACAGGCCCTGACTGCCATGAGTGCACGCACCACGTTGCAGCTGGGCAGCAGTATTACCAAGGGCCTGGGTGCGGGTGCCAACCCGGATATCGGCCGTCAGGCCGCAATGGAAGACCGTGACCGGATTCTGGAAGTGATCGAGGGTGCGGACATGCTGTTTGTTACCGCAGGTATGGGTGGCGGAACCGGCACGGGTGCTGCGCCGGTGGTCGCGCAGGTGGCCAAGGAGCTGGGGATTCTGACCGTAGCGATTGTGACCCGGCCGTTTCCCTTTGAAGGTGGCAAGCGCATCCAGGTGGCGGATCGTGGACTCAAGGAACTCAGCCAGTATGTGGATTCGCTGATCACCATCCCTAACGAGAAACTGCTGCAGGTGCTGGGTAAGGAAATCAGTTTGCTGAATGCGTTCAAGGCGGCCAACAATGTGCTGCAGGGTGCGGTACAGGGTATCGCTGAACTCATTACCCGTCCGGGCCTGATCAACGTTGACTTTGCCGATGTGCGTACTGTCATGTCCGAAATGGGGATGGCGATGATGGGTTCCGGCGCCGCATCCGGTCAGGATCGCGCCCGCGAAGCGGCTGAGGCGGCCGTGCATAGCCCGTTGCTGGAGGATATCGATCTCATGGGTGCACACGGCATCCTGGTCAATGTCACGGCAGGTCTTGATCTGGCTATCGGCGAATTCGAGGAGGTTGGCAACACGGTTAAGGAATTCGCATCGCGTGATGCGACAGTCGTTGTCGGTACGGTTATTGATCCGGAAATGCACGATGAACTGCGCGTCACCGTAGTGGCTACGGGACTCGGTACCGATGATCTGCAAATGGAGGAGGAGACACCTGAACCGGTGAAGCTGGTAAAACGTACCCGGTCCGGTGAAGTGAATTATGCTGAGCTGGATCGTCCGGCGATTATCCGCAAAAGAGCCGCCGGTGATCCGACCCCGCCGCCAGCCAGTACTGACGATATGGATTATCTGGATATCCCGGCGTTTTTGCGCCGCCAGGCGGACTGAATCCCGGGCAAATGACGCTTTAACGGGGCGCTTGCATTGGTGTTAGCCGGGTTTGGCTGGCATAATCATTGGCAAGGTCGCCAGGGAGCTAGAGAGTGACCCATAGTCGCAGGTACGGTGGTACGGAGGGCAAGTGCTTGCGTGAATGTCGTAAATTTACTTACATATCATGACACTGAGGCAGACGCAAACGGGTCTGCTAACCGGATGATATATCAAAAAACGTTAAGAAATGTTATCCGCGCAAAGGGGGTTGGCCTGCATAGTGGGGAGCAGGTTTACCTGACCTTGAGACCGGCACCCGCAGATACCGGAATTATCTTCCGGCGTGTGGATCTGGAGCCGGCCGTGGAAATAGCGGCGACGCTGGATAATGTCGGTGACACCCGTCTGTCCACGGCCCTGTGTTACGGGGATGTACGAATTTCTACGGTCGAACACCTGCTTTCCGCCTTCTCCGGGCTGGGTATCGATAATGCCGTGGTTGACGTGACAGCAGCAGAGGTCCCGATTATGGATGGCAGCGCCGGGCCCTTTGTTTTCCTGATCCAGTCCGCAGGCATCGAGGCGCAGCGGGTCGCAAAACAGTTTCTGCGCATCCGCCGTTCCGTCGAAGTCAGCGAAGACGATAAATGGGCGCGTTTCAGTCCGCACCAGGGTTTCAGGGTCGGTTTTACCATTGATTTCAGCCACCCCATGTTTCACGGCCACTGCCGACAGTCGGAGATAGATTTCAGCAGTACCTCGTTTGTTCGCGAAGTCAGCCGGGCGCGGACGTTCGGTTTTATGCGTGACATAGAGAAACTACGCGAAAGTCAGCTGGCACTGGGTGGCAGCCTGGACAACGCCGTCGTGCTGGATGACTATCGGGTGGTCAACGAGGACGGCCTGAGGTACGAGGACGAGTTCGTAAAGCACAAGATACTGGATGCTGTAGGTGATCTGTATCTGCTTGGCTATAGTCTGATCGGCGCTTTTACAGGCTATAAATCCGGGCATGCCCTGAATAACCGCCTGTTGCGCGAGCTGATTATGCAGCAGGATGCCTGGGAAGTGATCACTTTCGAAGATGGGGCGCAAACGCCGAAATGGTTGACCGGGCCAGCCGGCGTGTTTCAGGCCTGACTGCCCCCGGGTACCCTGAAAATCCTTCAGAAATCGCTGGCTTTGGCCGCTAATCGATACAGGGCTTCCCGAAGCGCCGGATGATTGACGCTATCGGCGGCCTGGGCCAGCAAGTTGCCGCTGGCCGTTGAGAGCCTGGGTTGGTGCTGTTTAACCGGTTGTAATTCATACGTTTCTGGCTCGATTTTTATCTGGATAGCGCGCAGGGTCAGAGATATCTGGCACTCAAGTTGCTTAATCAGGTCAGGAACAGCAAATCTCAGGCGCGCAGCCCAGGCCGGGGAAGTCGTGGTGAGAATCAGTATTTCGCTTTTCAGATTCTGGACCTTACAATGCGCGCTTAGATTTTTTGGCAACAGTTGCAAAACGACCTGCTCCAGGCGCTGCAATTTTCGGGCGCGTTCGAGTATGGGCAGCGCCGCAGCGGCCAGGATTCCGGAACAGGATACAGCGTCTTTACGTGGCATCGGACTAACTACAAGTGAATCGGTATCTACACTAAATGAAATTTTTACTCTATACCACCACCTACGGTAAATCAGGCAGTATCCAGCTGGGCCATCCCGGTTTCTGGGTGCCGGCAGTTCTGGTGTTATCCGGCCTGATCGGGGCAGCTGCCGGCCTCGGATATACATTCGGGGGTGGTTCTGCGCCGCTGGCAGATGCCTCTGCCGGGGAGGAAAATTCCTGGCAACATGCGCTCAGTGAGCAAAAGCGGGAACTGGTTCAGGCGCGGGATGCCGCTCAAAATGACCTGAATGCCCTGGCGGTGCGTCTGGGTCAGATGCAGGCGCAGATGATGCGCGTAGAGGCGCTTGGCCAACGCCTCACCAGGACGGCTAAACTTGGCAAGTCAGAATTCGATTTTGACCGGACGCCTGCGCAGGGCGGTCCTGCTGACCCAGTTGTCCGCGAGCCACTGAGTTCTCTGGATTTTATGCAGGCGCTGAATGACATGGAAACACAAATCGATGACCGTGCCAGACAGCTGCAGGTCATTGAAGATATATTGAGCAGCCGCGCGTTGAATAATGCGGTATCGCCGGGCGGACGTCCTGTTAGCAAAGGCTGGCTGTCGTCCTATTACGGGAAACGAACCGACCCCTTCAATGGTCGTCAGGCTATGCACAAGGGTGTGGATTTTGCCGGCAAGCTGGGGTCCGACATTGTTGCGACTGCTGAGGGCGTCGTTACCTGGGCCGGCAAACGTTACGGTTACGGCCAACTGGTAGAAATTAATCACGGCAACGGTTATTCAACACGTTACGGACATTGTCAGCAAATCCTGGTAGCGGTCGGCGATAAGGTCGAGCCGGGCCAGAAAATAGCATTGATGGGTTCCAGTGGACGATCCACCGGACCGCACGTCCACTACGAGGTTCTAAAAAATGGCCGCCAGGTCGATCCGACCCGATACGTTCGGGCCAGCCGCTAGACCTCGCGCAACAAGTACTTTCAAGGCAAAGGTGGTCGGGACAGATTTAATCCCTGCCCTGATTGACTATATGCGGTATGATTCCAGCCTTCTGAATTCACCAACTTCGTACTGAACAGACCATGGTTACTTCGCTATTGCGCAAGGTTTTCGGTAGCCGCAACGACCGGATACTTAAGCGATTATCTAGAATAGTCAATAAAATAAATGAGATAGAGCCTGAGCTGGAAAAGCTTGGCGATGCCGAATTGCGCGCCAGAACGGACAAATTCCGGCAGCGCTACCAGGATGGCGAAACCCTTGATCAGTTATTGCAGGAAGCGTTCGCAGTGGCACGGGAGGGTTCGCGCCGTGTCCTGGGCATGCGTCATTTCGACGTGCAGTTGATGGGGGGCATCATACTGCACGAAGGCAAAATTGCCGAGATGCGTACCGGTGAAGGCAAGACGCTGGTGGCGACGTTGTTCTGCTATCTGAGTGCCCTGTCAGGCAAAGGTGTGCACGTTGTTACCGTTAACGATTACCTGGCCCGCCGTGACGCCGAATGGATGGGCAGGCTATACGACTTTTTGGGACTGACCACCGGTGTGGTGGTTGCGGGTATGAGCCACGAGGAAAAGCATGCGGCTTACAACGCCGACATCACCTACGGTACCAATAATGAGTTCGGTTTTGACTACCTGCGCGACAACATGGCGTTCCGTATTGAAGACAAGGTACAGCGTGAACTCAATGCGGCTGTGGTGGACGAAGTCGACTCCATCCTGATTGACGAAGCACGCACCCCGCTGATTATTTCAGGTCCCACCGACGATAATTCAGATCTGTACCTGGTCATGAAAAAGCTGGTACCGCGGCTCGTCAAGCAGGAAGAGGAAGACGGACCCGGTGATTACAGTATTGACGAAAAACAAAAGCAGATCAATCTTACAGAAGATGGTCATCAGCTCGTAGAGTCCCTGCTGGAAAAGGAGGGTCTGCTACAACAGGGGCAGAGCCTCTACGACGCAGCCAACCTTACCCTGATACACCACCTGAATGCAGCTCTGCGTGCACTCGCGCTGTACCATAAGGACGTGGACTACATTGTCCAGGACGGCCAGGTCGTGATTGTCGACGAATTCACCGGTCGTACCATGCCGGGGCGTCGCTGGTCGGAAGGCCTGCACCAGGCGGTTGAAGCCAAGGAAGGGGTGGAGGTTCAGAACGAAAACCAGACACTGGCATCGATTACCTTCCAGAACTATTTCAGGCTGTATAAAAAACTGTCAGGGATGACCGGTACCGCGGATACCGAAGCCGCCGAGTTTCAGCAGATCTACGGTCTCGAAGTCGTTGTGATGCCGACCAACAAGCCCATGGTACGCAACGACATGGGCGACCTGGTATTTCTGACAGTAAAGGAAAAATTTGCTGCGGTCGTTGAAGATATTCGCGATTGCCAGCAGCGTGGTCAGCCGGCGTTGGTAGGAACGACATCAATCGAGACCTCCGAGTACCTTTCCGGTTTGCTCAAAAAAGAAAAGATCGAGCACCAGGTGCTCAATGCCAAACAGCATGAACGCGAGGCGCATGTCATTGCCCAGGCCGGTCGGCCGGGGACTATCACTATTGCCACCAATATGGCCGGCCGGGGAACCGATATCGTGCTGGGCGGGAGCCTGGACGCCGAGCTGTCAGCGCTGGAAGGTCCGGACGAACACACGGTTGCACGTATCACCAAGGAGTGGGAACAACGTCACGCTGCCGTGCTTGCCGCCGGTGGTCTGCACATAGTCGGCACCGAACGTCACGAGTCACGGCGCGTCGATAACCAGTTGCGTGGCCGCGCCGGCCGCCAGGGCGACCCCGGTTCCAGCCGTTTCCACCTGTCGCTGGAAGACAACCTGATGCGTATCTTTGCCTCGGACCGCGTTTCCGGGTTGATGCAAAAGCTGGGTATGCAGGAGGGCGAGGCGATCGAGCACCCCTGGGTCAGCAAGGCCATCGAGAATGCCCAGCGCAAGGTGGAAGGGCATAACTTCGGTATACGCAAAAACCTGCTGGAGTTTGATGACGTAGCCAATGACCAGCGCAAGGTCATTTACGAACAGCGCAACGAGTTAATGGCTATCGATGATGTATCGGAAACCGTCGCGGCGATTCGGGCAGATGTCGTCAACGATGTGATCAATAATTATATCGCGCCCGACAGTATGGACGAGCAATGGGATATCCCCGGGCTTGAGACGGCCATTGAGACCGAACTCGCGCAGAAGTTCGATATTCAGGGCTGGCTGGATACTGATGAAGCGCTACACGAGGAAACGCTGCGGGAAAAAATTCTGGCCGAGCTGGAAAAAGCCTACCTGGGAAAAGAGCAGACGGCCGGTCCCGAGACCATGCGCCACTTCGAAAAATCCGTGATGTTGCAGGTGCTCGACCAGACCTGGAAAGAACACCTGGCGGCGATGGATTATCTGCGCCAGGGTATTTACCTGCGTAGCTATGCACAGCAGGATCCCAAGAAGGAATACAAGCGTGAAGCTTTTGATATGTTCACCAGTTTGCTGGATCGTATCAAACTGGACGTCGTGAGTATCCTGTCCAAGGTACAGGTGCGGACTGAATCGGATGTTGCCGCAGTGGATGAACAGCGCCGCAGCAAGTCAGAAGTGCAGTACCGCCACGATGATGCCAGCGCCATGCAGGAGCAGGACGGAGGCGATGACGTGCCACCGGAGGAACAGCATGAAGCTGTGCAGCCCTTTGTCAGGGATGGTCGAAAAATAGGGCGGAATGAACCCTGCCCCTGTGGCTCAGGCAAGAAATTCAAGCAGTGTCACGGTAGGTTAAGCTAGGAACTTGTTGGTGAGACCGGTCACGTATGCCCGTCGTATTTCCCCAATTGCCTGAAGCATTACCCGTCGCCGGTATTCGTCTGGCGTCTGTCGCAGCCGGTATCCGCTACGAGGGTCGAGACGACCTTGTGCTTATGGAACTGGCAGAGAGCAGTCAGTGTGCAGCTGTATTTACCCGCAATGCCTTTTGTGCAGCGCCGGTGATCGTCGCCAGACAGCATTTGGTCACACAGCAACCTCGTTACCTGCTGATAAACAGCGGTAACGCTAACGCAGGAACCGGTGATCCGGGGATTCAGGATGCGCAACAGACCTGCACGCTGCTGGCAGAAAAAGCAGGGTGTTCGGCCGACCGGGTATTGCCATTCTCCACCGGCGTGATTGGTGAACGGTTACCGGCGGGTCGCATCGAGGCCGTGCTCGACCAGGCGCTCGCCGGACTTGCTACAGACGGCTGGAAGGCAGCCGCGCACGCCATTATGACCACGGATACCGTTGCCAAGATACTATCCAGATCATTTACGACAGGTAGCCAGCGATTCACCCTGACCGGAATGGTAAAAGGGGCGGGAATGATACGGCCCGATATGGCAACCATGCTGGCTTTTGTCGCCTGCGATGCAGATGTGGAAAGCGGGGCGTTGCAGCAGTGCCTGAACCGGGCGGTGGAGCGCTCGTTCAACCGCATAACGGTGGACGGTGATACGTCGACCAACGATGCCTGTGTGCTGGTGGCAACAGGGGCGAAGGATTCAGGCAAGATTCAATCCGGTACCGCAGACTTCGAGACCTTCTGCAAGGCTGTGAGCGAGATATGCGAGGATCTTGCACAGCTCATAGTGCGCGACGCCGAGGGTGCCACAAAGTTTGTAACCGTGCGTATCGAAAACGGTCGCGA
>ENA-ORDP01000538-ORDP01000538.1-marine-sediment-metagenome-genome-assembly--contig:-NODE-538-length-24430-cov-4.193313_pt1 | contig 24430 bp, 23 predicted proteins | sample MGYA00248627_ERZ508539 | MGnify/ENA primary metagenome ERZ508539 (study PRJEB26208, sample SAMN05571518) | marine sediment metagenome | biome: deep sea; feature: Hydrothermal vent; material... | reverse complement strand
TAAATACAACCAGTATTCGTCTCAAATCATGAAAAAATTGACCTCAAATCTGCTTTCCCTCGCTACGGCTCCTATTCTCGGACAGCCTCCTAGTACCCTGGCGGCGTGAGACGATGGAGTAGGCCATGCTTGTTGGCACGACGAATCATTCCGGATCTGCTTCCCGAACCACCGTTTCGCAAGGGTTGAAACGGGTTTTCGGTGTATCTGCCACATGGCTCAGTCTGGTTTTCTGGTTGATCGTTTGGTTTGCCGTGGTGGTCTCATTAAAAATCGACCAAAGCCTCATGCCGACTCCCACCAAGGTTGCTGAACAGCTTACTTGGTTGTGGTCCAACCAAGTGGGGGCGGGAGGGTTGATGGTTCATATATCCGCTAGTTTGCAGCGGTTTATCGGTGGCTTTATTCTGGCGGCATTCACCGGCTCCGTGCTTGGCCTGTGGATGGGATATTCCAGGCGTGCGGATATGGCTATCAATCCGGTGTTCGAGTTGATCCGTTATATCCCTCCGATTGCTTGGGCTCCGTTTTCCATCCTATGGTTTGGCACCTCCTACGGTGACCAGATATTTGTTATTTTCATCTCGGCGTTGCCGCCCGTTCTGATGAACGCCCACAAGGCAGCGCGAGGCATTAAACCCGGTTTGATTGATGCCGCCCTGATGATGGGCGCCTCTCCTACGAAAATTCTGTTAGAGGTTGCGTTGCCTGCCTTGGTTATTCGGTGGTTTGCGGCTTGGTGTTGCGACAGGATGGATGGCACTGATCGCCGCTGAAATTGTTGCCGGTGATGGGTCACGCTCAGGCCTCGGGTATTTGGTTTTGATCGGCCAGCAAACGCTGCGTCCAGAGATGACTATAGCGGCGATGATAGTGATCGGTATTTTCGGTGCCATTTTCGATATCGGACTGCAGTTATTGCAACGACGGATCATCCGCTGGTGATCGGCCATAAAAGAAGAACGAACAATGAATAAAATAGGCGAATTCGATTACGTTATTATCGGCGCTGGTTCTGCCGGTTGCGTACTGGCTAACCGTCTCAGCGCCGATCACAAGACGCAGGTGCTTCTGATTGAGGCTGGCGCCCCAGGCCGCAATCTCTTACGCCAAGACAATGTTTAACCCCTCGCTTTCCTGGGATTACCGCACGGAGCCGGAACCCGAACTGAAGGGACGGCGTATCTACTGGCCGCGTGGTAAAGTTTTGGGGGGATCGAGTGCGATCAACGGGTTGATCTACACCCGGGGCCAATCACATGATTACGATCATTGGTGTCGGCTGGGTAATCCCGGTTGGGGCTATGAAGATGTGCTGCCTTACTTTCGCCTTGCCGAGGCACAAATCCGTGGTGCTGATTATTGGCACGGTAGCGAAGGGACCCCCTCGCCGTCTCGGATCTGGAGCATACCGCATTGGGCGATGCGTTCATTGAGGCATCAAAACAGGAGGGCCTGCCTGAAAATATGGACTTCAATGGCGCCACTCAGGAAGGTGTCGGATATTATCAATTGACGACCCGCCACGGCTTGCGCTGTTCAGCGTCCACCGCTTTTCTTAAACCAGCGTCTGATCGGAATAATCTAACCGTGTTGACCCGAACACTGGTTTCTCGACTTCTGTTCGACGGGCGGCGTTTTGTGGGTGTGGAACTGCGGAATAAGGCCGGGAAAATGCTTCTGCCAGTGTTCGCCGGGAAACGATCCTGAGTGCCGGTGCGATTAACAGCCCGCAGATTCTCGAGCTTTCCGGGGTTGGCAATGCTGAACGGTTGCGCTACCTCGGTATAAAGAGCGTCCATCATTTGCCCGGAGTAGGCCAAAACCTTCAAGACCATTTTCAGGTACGAGTAATTTCCCGTTGCCGCAAGCCGGTCACTTTAAACGACGACCTTATGAGCCCGCTGCGTAAGATCAGAATTGGCCTGCGTTATATCTTTAAGCGGCAGGGACCTTTAGCCTACAGCGCCGACCGGCCGGGTGAAGGGCTACACAAGTTTTCAGCCTTACGTCTTCCACCTGTCACCTTCGGCCTGAAAGTCGTGGCCAGGTCCATGCAATTTCCCCGAACCCGACGATAGCACCGCACATTCAGGCGAATTATCTTTCCACTTCCACTGATCAGGAAATGGCCGTACGGGGTGTACGGCTATCGCGCCGCATCATCGGACAGCCTGCTATGGCGCCGTTTTTTGAACGAGAGGAACTACCCGGAGCCCAATTGAACAGCGACGAAGAAATTCTCGATTTTGCCCGTGATACCGGGGGGGCTATTTTTCATCCTGCGGGAACCTGTAAAATGGGCCCGGCTGGTGATGGTACTGCCGTTGTCGATACCGAATTACGGGTGCACGGTTTGTACGGCCTCAGGGTCATAGATGCCTCAATTATGCCGACGCTGATCTCCGGAAACACCAATGCCCCGACGATTATGATTGGCGAAAAGGGTGCTGACATCATTCTGAAATCGGGCTGAGGCTACTGCTTCCTGGGGTGCTTTACTTACCGGGCCTCCGACTTCATTAATTAATGATACGGTAGACAGTTTTATCGTGGCCGTGCTATATCTTACTCTATAGTGCGATAGATGATGTCGTTTGCCTCTTATTCTCGGGCCGCCTCCTGGGACAGGCACCCGGTCTTACCCAGATACATTGGCTGGTTTATACTAAACTGGCACAACAAGGGCAGAGGAATAATAACGATCATCTCTGGTTATATCGCGGCTGACAGCTTTGCCCCCCTTTACCTCGACGAGGATTGTGCGCAACTCCGACCATTATGATTTTTCCCCCACTCCCTCAAGCCCACACCCTGGCAGTGATTGCTGTAACCTTAGTGGCGTTATTTTTGTTTACACGCGAGAAAATTCCGCTGGAAACTTCAAGTCTAGCGGTGATTGTGGTGCTTTCTGCTGGCTTCGCCCTGTTTCCCATGCACGGAGAGCAGCCACCGATCCAGGCTGAAGCTTTCTTCCTGGGTTTTGGTCATGAGGCACTGATTGCAGTGAGTGGTTTGATGATTGCCGGTCATGGTCTGGTTCGGACCGGCGCTTTGGAACCGGTTGGTAGAACGCTGGCCCGTCTCTGGGCCATCAGTCCTGTGCTGTCACTGTTACTGACCCTGCTGGTTGCAGCTACGCTCAGTGCCTTTGTCAACAATACCCCGATCGTAGTTTTACTGCTGCCTATTTTGATCAGCGTCTCGATTCGTACCAAAACCTCGGCTAGCGGCATGCTCATGCCCATGGGTTTTGCAACTTTACTCGGCGGCATGGCTACCACCATTGGTACTTCCACCAATCTATTGGTTGTTGCTATCGCGGCCGATTTAGGACTACGACACTTTGGGATGTTTGACTTCGCTGAGCCGATGTTGATTGCAGGAGGGTTTGGCATCGTCTACCTGTGGTTGATAGCACCACGCTTGCTACCGGTACGGGAAAGTTTGCTGGAAGATGATTCGCCACGAGTATTTGCTGCTCGTTTGACGATACCAGAAGGCAGCTTTTGTGATGGCAAAACCCTGGCAGAAGTGATTGAGAAAACTGTGGGTAGTCTCAAGGTACGGCGTATCCGTCGTGGTCAAGGCGCGCATCTCCTGCCCCTGCCGGATGCAATCATTCATGCGGGTGATCAACTGGTAGTGCGAGACACACCGGTCAACCTCAAGGAATTTGAACAAGTTCTGGGTGCGGTGCTGTACTCTTCCGGGGACACCCCGGTAGATGAAGAGCACCCACTGGCGGCGGATGACCAGCAACTGGCAGAAATCGCCTTATTTATGGGTGCGTCACAGGTTGGCAAAAGTCTGCGTACAACCCATTTCTTAGAACATTTCCAGGTGGCAGTGTTGGCATTACATCGGACCGGGCGGGCGTATATTTCCCCCAAACGGCAACTGGCGGATATCCCGTTGCGGGTAGGCGATGTGTTGCTGGTACAAGGAGCAGGAACTACTGGTGCTCGATGCCACTGCCGATCTGCCGCATAGCGACCGTGCACCGCTAGCGTTACTGATCATGGCCGCTATCGTCACCACTGCAGCGTTCGGAATTTTGCCGATATCGGTTAGTGCGATTAGTGGTGCATTGTTGATGATTGTCAGTCGTTGCCTGAGTTGGCGCGATGCCGTGCAGGGCTTGAGTACCCAGGTGATCCTGATTGTGGTGGCTTCACTGGCCCTGGGCAATGCCTTGCAGGCCACCGGGGGCACGGTGTATCTGACGGATGTATTCCTGGCCGTGCTCGACGGGGCCTCGCCGCAGGTGGTCTTAAGCGGCCTGATGTTGTTGATGGCGATCATGACCAATCTGGTCTCCAATAATGCTGCAGCAGTCATCGGTACACCCATTGCGATCAATATCGCCAACAAACTGGGTCTGCCGGCCGAGGCTTTTGTTCTTGCCGTCCTGTTCGGTGCCAACCTCAGCTACGCAACCCCTATGGCCTATAAAACCAATCTCCTGGTGATGAGTGCCGGCAGCTACACTTTCAGCGATTTCCTGCGGGTCGGTATCCCGCTGATTCTCTTGATCTGGGGTTTGCTGTCGTGGCTGCTGCCACGGATGTATGGGTTTTGATCTTAAGACACTCCCGAGAACAGAGAATCTACTGTGGAAAAGTGGTCTTTGAACGGATTACCCCCCCCTACGTTGTTACAAATTCAATGAGAGTTCACCTTGCCACGGAAAAATCTGTCTCAAGTCAGCCTCTCTTTAATTAACCACCATGGATGGCAGAAGTACCGCTTTTGCAGGAGCAATAAATCGGCCAGTACCCACTCTTGGACAGCCTCCCAGGCTCTACGGGCTATCCGAGATCGCTGCGAGTATTGCTACTGACAGCATCGAAATGGCGACAGGTTGTTGGTTACGAAATCGTGCTCATATCCAAGTGGCCAGCCAGTCATGCACTGCCACACTGAAGCCATCCTCATCATTGCCTGGCACTATTTCGAAGCGCTGGCACAATTCGATGGGTGCATTCGCAACCACGGCTGCGCGTTGTGCCCACTCCAGCATTTGCAGGTCATTGTAATCATTACCAATAACCAGTGCCGCCCCTGAATTGAGGTGGTAACGATCTGCCAGCCATTGGATGCCGCTCGCTTTTGACACCTGCGGAGGAAATATTTCGAACCAGGTGGAGGTGTGATCCAGTGGCGAGGTGGTGCGGATTACGTTCAGCGGGGCCAGTGCGGTAGTGAGCTGAGGTTGGTTGACGACCTGGTGGTTGGGGTGTTGAATGACCAGCAGTTGACTAAATGTATCGCCTGTCAATGCTGAATCGGGCCAGGGTTTGCAGTAGGACCGGTAATGCTCGATACGGTGCTGAAAATCCGGATTATGTGTGCTCTGTCGGTGATACCAGAAGTGATGGTTTTCAGGAACCGATGCATGCAGCATGAAATCGCAACCAAACTCACGTAACACTAAAGCGGCATTGAGCACCTGCTTGTGGGATAAGTGTCGGGTATACAACAACGTACATTCTGGCCAGTTGACAATTCCAGCCCCGGAAGTGAATACCAGATAATCCAGGGGAGTATTGGTGTCAATGACATTCAAAGCAGACCATAACGAGCGGCCGGTGGCTGCAACCCGTATAATATTGTTCGCAGCGAGTGATTGTAGTGTTTCGCGGTTGGTAGGGCTCAGATCAGCCACTGAATTTAGCAGTGTGCCGTCCAGGTCTGTTACCACCATCGCCGAGGGTCTTTGGCCCTTGGTCGGGTTGCTCATATCCAGGTTTTTGTTTGGCATGGAGTTTCTACAATGTTTCGATAAAGAGGACAAAAGAGATCTTTCCTGCTCATCATGCTATGGTGAATCCATGATGACGGTTATCCCATCACTGTATGAGCCATAAATTGTATGAGCCGCAAGTGGCCTGGTCCTTAAGTTGAGCGGTTATTGACAGAATATAGTTTCCCACACTGGCACGAAAAGGGCCAATTGATGGATAAACAAAGAGCAGTGAATCGGATTATGCTGACAAGGTTGATCCATGATCGTTGTTATGTACAGTGAGTGATATGAAAAAACCAGGTATTGTTCTGGCTCTGGGCGGGGGTGGAGCCCGAGGGTTGGTGCACCTGGGTGTGATTGAAGTTTTGGTGCGTGAAAATATCCCAATCCATGCTATTGTCGGTACCAGTATTGGCGCGGAGATTGGTGCATTTTTTGCAGCTGGTACTTCGGTTAAAGAAATGAAGCAGCTAGCATGTCGACTGGACTGGATATCGACCATGCGCTTGTTCACACCGGATTTTGTCGAAGCCGGATTTTCCGGGGGCAAGGGGATTCATGAATATTTATCGCCCTACATGGCAGATAAAAGCATTGAAGATCTGCCCATCGCTTATGCAGCTGTAGCCACTGATCTGATGAATGGGGAGGAAGTAGTCATCCAGAGTGGTAATTTACTGGATGCGGTGCGTGCCAGTATTTCCTACCCAGGTTTGTTGTCTCCCTCCCGGCGCAATGGTCAGGTGCTTATCGACGGCAGTATGGTCAATCCTGTGCCTTTCGATGTAGCGCGCAAGCGCTTTGGTGGCCCGGTGTTGGCTATTCAGGCACATCCGCAAGTTGCACAGAATACAGCCCACCGTGAACAGGATGCTCCTGAGTGGGAGGCCCGACTACAGGAGTTACTGGGTAGTTCATGGCTAAAAAAAACACCACAAGTGAAAACCTGGTTGCAGGGTTTTAAGCGGCCCCGTCAAATCTCAGCCCAAGGGGAGAACAGCCTTGGTGTCAGTTCGGTGATGAATCAGGCTCGATTGATCAGTGAAGACATGCTGATGCGTCTGCGTATGCAGCTTTCACCTCCCGATTTGTTGTTGCAGCCGGATATCGGTGGGATCGGTGCCCTGGAGTTTTATAAAGCGGAGGAGGCCATACTGGTGGGTTGCGAAACCGCTGAATTAGCATTACCTTCCATCAGGGCACTTTATACGTAACATTGTGGAGTGGGTAAAGAGTGCCGAGGCAGAAAAAGAGGTACTGGCGTAGCAGGGGTTCATGTTAAGGGAATGTATGAGTATGTGTGTGGTGGTTTCTGAATATCTTGAGGTCTGAAGGCCTTCGAGGTGAGGGAATTATCACAGAATTCATACCTCACCGGTAAGGGCTACAGGCACAGCTAATGTCATCAAGCATTTTTGAGTTGCCCGATCACCCCCGGGGGCTGTTTCACCCATGTTTTGCGGGCTAGTTCCTCTTCAATAATATCCATGGTGATTCGCCCCACATACTCACTGTTTTCACCGAGTTGTTCTACAGCTCGCAGATAACTGCGCCCGATTATCGGGCCGAGTGGTTTGGGGTTGTAGAGCAGGCGCTTTATGATAAATGGATTAAGTGTCAGCGGATTGTAGCCCTTGCGTAGATAGCCTTGTTCGATCAACAGTTTTTCCACTGGCGTACCGGGCTGAATGCCAATAAAGAAGATAAAAGGCAGGACATGTTCCCGGCCAAACATTCGGTATAGTTCCTTGATCCGCTCAATGGTTCGTTTTAGTGTTGCGGCCGTTTCGCCGGGTGCATTGAGTGGGATGTACAGCTTTACAGTTTGATTCGTGTAGCCGGCATCCTTAAACATTTGAAAGGCTAACATCTGTTGGTCTAGCGAATAGCCCAGCGTCAGAGAGTTGATCACTTCTTGGGTGCCGGTAAACGAAAGGTCCAGGCTGTCCAGCCCACTGTCCAGCATCTTTTTGGCTAGATCCGGGGTGAGATAATTCAGACGTAGATATCCGGTCCACCGCACATTCACCTGGCGGCGCATCATTTCGTTGAGAATTTCTTCCACGTGTTGGGTACTGCGACGGGTGGAGCAGAACTGGGCGTCAGTGAACCAGATTTTCTTGACCCCATAGCGCTTGCTGAGCATCTCGATTTCCTGGGCTACTTCCATAGGATCCCGGTACCGCTGCCGAACTCCTTCGATCTTGTTATACAGGCAAAAGTGGCATTGGTAGGGGCAACCGCGTTTGGTGTGTACGCCGATGTAATCGTCGAGATAGGCATGAAACTTCGGGAAGATTGACTCGACATAGGGATAATCCACCGCAGTAAGCGTCGCCAGGTCAAAGCCGGTCTTAGCCTTGGTGAACGAAATCCGGCCGTGTTGATCTTTTACGTAACACTCACCCGCTGGTGTTTGTTCGCCATCAACAATTGAGAGCATGGCCGCTTCGCCTTCTCCAACGACGACTATACTGTTGGTGGGGCACTTTTTCGCTACATATTGGCCAAAAATTGAGACCGCAGTTCCACCCACAACGATCCTTGAGTCAGGCAGCATTTTGCGCACTTGCTGCATATAGGCGAAATTACGCAGTCGATTTGTGACATAGGTATAAAGGATGCGAACGGCGCCATAGGTGGCTTTCAGACGGCTCAGCAGTTTGGGAGCATGATCAAAATTCATGACCACACCCAAAGCATCATCTTCCGGGTGAGGGCCGAACGACTGCATATTGCGCCATGAAAATGCCACAATATCAGGAAGCATATTCTGTAATCTCGCCTTCAATGCAGCTTTATGCTGCGCGGCCGGTAACAGAGCAAGATCGAGAATTTCTTGCCGTACATGTGGGCGCTGTTTGTGGATGTAATCAGCCACGTAGATCACACCGCCGGGATAGATCTTCCAGCAGGGAAGCCGCACATAGAGAACAGTCTTTACGAGTATAGGCATCTCGGATTTAAATTTTAGCCTTCAAGTCACCTGGTACTATCCTCCAATTATGGAGCGTCAACGTTGACATGTATCAACAGAAATAGAGATAAGGACGCGTATTTACCACCGTGGTCCGCCTGTCGCGGATTTGGTGTTGATTTTCTTATCCCGAAACATCACCAAACCTGCCCTCTTTCCCCAGTTGGCGGGAGGCTTTATGAATGCATCACCCAATCCACGTTACTTTTGTGTCAATGGGTACTACAGGTTTTCCCCACTGTGGGTAGGTTCCTGATGAGTGTATTATCGGACCAGGAGGTTGTCCGGGAATAGGGGCCTACGGTTTATTGCTCCGGGCCCACAGGTCGTATTCGTCAGTATGCACTATCTTAGCTTCGACAATATCACCAGGCTTGTGGTCGCTTTCACCGTTCATATACACCAAGCCGTCGATTTCCGGGGCTTCGGCGTAGCTGCGCCCGACAGCACCTTCATCATCGACTTCATCAATCAGAACCTGAGTGATTTGGCCGATTCGTTGCTGCAGGCGGGTTTTGCTGATGGCCTGTTGAACCAGCATAAAGCGGTTATAGCGATCCTGTTTGATTTCTTCAGGCACCGGGTCTGGCAGGGTGTTGGCGGAGGCACCATCGACCGGAGAATAGATAAAGCAGCCCACCCGATCCAGTTGAGCCTGTTGCATCCAGTCTAGCAGTTGTTCGAATTCAGCCTCAGTTTCTCCAGGAAAGCCGACGATAAACGTCGAGCGGATAACCAGTTCCGGGCAGATTTGTCGCCATTGCTGAATACGTTCCAGTGTTCGCTCGGCCTGGCCCGGCCGCTGCATGAGTTTGAGAATCCTGGGGCTGGCATGTTGAAAGGGGATATCAAGATACGCCAGCAACCTGCTTTCGGACATTAATGGGATCAGAGCATCAACATGTGGGTAGGGATAAACATAATGTAAGCGTACCCAAAGCCCCATTTCCCCAAGCTGCTGGCACAAAACCAGGAGTTTCGATGCTAGGGGTTGTCCCCTCCAGAAAGTGGTTCGGTAACGGATGTCAACGCCATAGGCACTGGTGTCCTGGGAGATGATCAGCAATTCCCTGACCCCTGCAGCGACCAGCCTTTCAGCTTCGTCCAGAACCTCTTCTATCGGTCGCGAGACCAGTTCACCACGCAGGGACGGAATAATGCAGAAGCTGCAGTGATGATTGCAGCCTTCGGAGATTTTCAGATAGGCATAGTGCTTGGGGGTCAATTTGATACCCTGTTTGGGAACCAGGTTGACGAAGGGATTGTGTTCTGGCCTGGGCAGTTGGGTGTGAACTTGTTGCAATAGGGCATCAGCAGCATGTGGTCCGGTGATCCCCAGTACCTGAGGATGGAGCTTGCGGATTTGGTCGTCCTTGGTGCCGAGGCAGCCAGTCACCAGAACCCGACCATTCTCCTTTAGGGCTTCGGCGATGGTGGCCAGCGATTCTTCAATCGCACTGTTGATAAATCCACAAGTATTGACAATAACCAGGTCGGCTCCTGCATAGCTGGAGACGATGTCATACCCCTCCAGGCGTAGCTGGGTCAGAATGTGCTCTGAGTCAACGAGGTTCTTTGGGCAGCCAAGGCTGACAAATCCAATTCGCGGTTGCATTGGCAACGACTCAGAGGGTGGTGATGGCTGTGTTCATAATGGCACCAACTAAGTGGGCGAACCAGGATTGAATACTGACTTCAGTATGCTGATCGTTCATAATCACATTGTAGCGAAGCAAAGAAGAAGAAAAAAGGGGTCAGAGCCCTTTTTATTATATATGTTATTGAAAATAAATGGAATAATTGTAAAAAAGGGCTCTGACCCCTTTTTCTGACCCTTTTTTTCGTTTTTTGGAGAGCGTCATGTGGTTGTTTTTGTCTGGAGTATTTGATTGACTGGCCGTCGCAACGTGATGGTGCTTGTGGTGGCACAAGCCGTGCTCGGTGCGCAGCTGCCGATGATTTTTATTATGGGCGGACTGGCCGGGCAGATGTTGGCGAGTAACAAGTGTTTTGCCACATTGCCGATTTCCCTGATTGTACTGGGTTCGGTGTTTACCGCACCGGTCATCAGCCAGATTATGCAGCGTCATGGCCGCAGATTTGGTTTCTCTCTGGGTGCCCTCGGTGGTGGCCTGGGAGCCCTTTTGTGTGCTGTGGCCCTGTATTATCGTTCTTTTTCGCTCTTTCTGCTGGGTTCGCTGTTGACTGGGGTGTATATGTCGGCACAGGCTTTCTACCGTTTTGCAGCTGCGGATACCGCCAGTGAGGCGTTTCGACCCAAGGCGATCTCCTATGTAATGGCCGGAGGCCTGTTCTCAGCGGTGTTCGGACCACAATTATTCAAGGCCAGTGTTGATATTTTTGCCACCCCGTTTGTCGGTGCCTATGTGGCTGCGATCATACTCAATCTGTTGGGGGTTTTTATTTTTCTGGGCCTTAAGATTCCCGTGCCAGAGGTAGCACAGCTTGGAAATAATAGTGGGCGAAGTCGACCGCAGTTGCTGCGAACACCACGCATACTGGTGGCTATAGTTTGTGCCATGGTATCTTATTCGTTGATGAATCTGGTGATGACTTCAGTACCATTGGCTATGGTCGAAAGTGGCTTTAAGTCAAGCATGGCGGCTGATATCGTCATGTCACACGTTTTGGCAATGTTCATCCCTTCCTTTTTTACCGGGCATTTAATTACGCGTTTTGGGTCTGGAAAAGTCATTGCTAGCGGTTTGCTGATTCTCAGTGGGGCCGGGCTGGTGGCATTGAATGGTGTTGAGCTGGACAACTTTTTTGTGACACTGGTGTTGCTTGGTGTGGGCTGGAATTTTAGTTTTATCGGAGCTACCGCGATGCTTACAGCGGCCCATACGCCTCAGGAGCAAGGGCGATTACAGGGTATGAACGATATGCTGGTATTCGGTATGGTGACCCTGGCCTCACTCAGTTCCGGGGGCCTGATGAATTGCTCTGGCAGTAGCCCGGTTGCCGGCTGGCAGGCTGTGAACTACGCCATGGTGCCATTTCTGGTGCTGGCTGGGGTGGCTCTGCTATGGTTGTCCAGATCTGAAAGACTGTGGAAAAAAGGGCACTGACCCGTTTTTTAGTGGTTTCAATCTCTACAGGTGTTTGGTGACAGAAGAAGCGACCGTTGTCTCGACTACCGGTAGGTATCGTTGAAGTGATCCCGCAGCTGGTTTTTTTGTATCTTGCCCATGGTATTACGCGGCAGTTGGTCGACGAAAAAGACTCGTTTCGGTTGTTTGAAGCGTGCCAGTTTGCCGTCCAGTGCTTGTAATATCTGCTGCTCATCCAGTGGTTTGTCCCCGACGGAGACGACAATGGCGGTGACGGCCTCACCGAAATCAGCATGTGGAAGACCGATCACTGCAGATTCCAGAACACCGGGCATGTCATCAATCAGTAGTTCGATTTCCTTGGGATAGACATTATAGCCACCGGAGATGACCAGGTCCTTGCCGCGGCCGACGATCGAGATTCTGCCATCTTCAGCCATGGTGGCGATATCACCGGTAATAAAATAGCCATCGGAGCGGAATTCACGAGCTGTTTTTTTGGGCATTTGCCAGTAACCATTGAACACGTTCGGGCCGGTTATCTCCAGGATTCCCGGAGTCCCTCGAGGTACTTTTTGCCCCTGCTCATCGACGACCCGTCCGTTATGGCCAGGTAGAAGATAACCAACCGTACCGGCCAGTCGCTCACCATCGAGCGGATTGGAGGTGATCATCCCGGCTTCGCTCATGCCATAGCGTTCCAAAATACGATGGCCGGTGCGTTGTTCAAAGCGGTGAAAGGTTTCTTCGAGAAGTGGTGCTGAGCCCGAAATAAAAAGACGCATACTAGCCACCAGTTGACGATCGAATTCGGGGCAGGCCAGCAGGCGTACGTAAAAGGTGGGCACACCCATCATCACGGTAGCCCGTGGCAGTCGTTCGAGAACGGTGTCGGTATTGAACGTGTTGAGAAACAGTACCGGTGAGGCATTCAGGAAGGCACAATGCAGGGCTACGAACAGGCCGTGGACATGAAAAATCGGCAGGGCATGAAGTAATACATCTCCTTCACCCCAGCCCCAGTACGCATGCAACACCAGGGCATTGGATGCCAGGTTGCCGTGGCTGAGCATGGCCCCCTTGGAGTGACCGGTAGTGCCGGAAGTGTAGATAATGGATGCCAGATCATGGCTCTGACGAGGCACCAGCAGATCACGATCAGGGCAGCTGGTAAAATAATCCATTAAGCTGCCATCGGTTTGTGTGCCCAGCGTCAATAACTGCTTGATGTTGGCAGCACGGGCTATGGGGGAGAGCGCGCTGTAGTTTTGTGGTCGACAAACCGCCACCACGGGGCTGGCATCGTTCATGAAATAACGGATTTCAGACGCAGTATAAGCAGTATTGAGGGGCAGAAAAACCGCACCGGTGCGCAGGCAGGCCAGGTAAAGAATAACGGTTTCGAGCGATTTGTCCGTTTGTACCAGTACCCGATCGCCGGGTTTGACACCCAGTTCAGTCAGGGCTCCCGCCATGCGTCCGCTTTGCTGATCCACCTGATCATAACTGATGCAGCGGCCGTCTGCCAATTCCAGGCAGCAGGCTTCGCCATGATCAGCGAAGCGACTGCGTAGCAGGCTATAAAGATTGGCATTTTGCGTCGTCATGGCGCCCCGGGCGTGGTTTTTTTAGTGGCAGAGGTAATGCCGGGATCACGTCGTGCTGCCGAGACCGGCAGGCTAGAGACAAAATCGGTGAAGGAACCACTCTGGACGGTTACATGGTTTTGGAGTAGGTGGTCGGCGGTATTTCCATCACCGGCTACGATGGCCTCCAGAATCTGCTCATGCTCATGAAAGGAGTCGGCAATCCGGTCGAGTTTGCGTAGTTGCAAACGACGATAAGCGGCGAGCCGGTTACGCAAGGCTTGGGTTTGATCGCTCAAGTAACGATTATGACAGCCGGAATAGATGACTTCATGAAAGATGACGTTGGCTTGATAGTAGGCCTCAGAATCCGCTGCCTTGACATGTGCGTGACTGGCTTCATGTGCGCCCTGTAGCGTGTTTTGTTCGGCCGCGGACATGCGCCGTGCCGCCAGACGCCCACAAAGTCCTTCCAGTTCAGCCATGACTTCAAACATTTCCAGCAACTGTTTCAGATCCGGGGCGGCGACGACTGCCCCACGGCGTGGGCGTAATTCCACCAAACCGGTGGCTGCAAGTCGGTTCAGTGCCTCCCGGACCGGTGTTCGGGAAACCCCGAAGCGCTGTGCCAGGCCCGCCTCGTCCAGGCGGGTACCCGGGGGGAGCCGACCTGTAACCACCTCTTGCTCCAACGCTTCGAGCAGTTTCAATACTTGTTTGCCCACGATTTATCCGTTGTTAACTGACAGCAGGTTGTAGTTTCATTTGGTAGAAAATCTTGTGACACTTTACTCGATCCAAAGTCCATAATGCCGTATCTCCCGTTGTAGCCGGCACGAATTTCACTCCGCTTCTCCATTAACAAGATTTACCGACGTATGACGCACCTTAACAGAGGTTTTTGAGTGCAATCAAGTGAAAATTGTATACAAACTGGGTTGACAAGCATGTAATCCTGTAATAGCTTGATGTGGCTACTGGATTGTCGTGCAGCGTAAAAGCATGTTTATGGCCGTACGTCATTATGAAAGAAATCGTATCAGGAGGAACACCATGAAACAATTTAAAAAGTTAGCTGTCAGCAGTCTGCTGTTGGCAACGGTTAGTTTGGCAGCTGCCGGGGTGCAGGCTGTAACACTCAAGGCTTCGCATCAATGGCCGGGTGGCAAAGGGGATGTCCGTGATGAAATGGTGCGAATTATCGCCAAGGAAGTGGCTGCGGCCAATGTGGGTCTGGAGATCAAGGTCTATCCTGGCAGATCACTGTTCAAGCCGAAACAGCAGTGGGGTGCCATGGTTAAGGGGCAACTCGATATTTCCGCATTCCCGCTGGATTATGCCAGTGGTCGTCATCCGCAGTTTTCTGCCACCTTAATGCCGGGCCTGGTAAAGAATCATGCGCAAGCTGCGCGTCTTAACAAGTCGCCTTTCATGGCGGATATCAAGAAAATCATCAATGATGCCGGTATTGTAGTGTTGTCGGATGCCTGGCTGGCAGGTGGCTTTGCCTCAAAAAAGAACTGCATTCTCGGTCCGGATACCATAAAGGGGCAAGTCACCCGGGCTGCGGGACCTGCATTTGAACAAATGCTGGCAGGTGCCGGGGCTTCGATCTCCTCGATGCCCAGTTCTGCCATCTATCAAGCCATGCAAACCGGTGTTCTGGACGCAGCCAATACCAGCTCTGGCAGCTTCGTGTCCTACCGGATATACGAGCAGGTAAAATGCCTGACAGCGCCAGGTGCACACGCTTTGTGGTTTATGTACGAGCCGATCCTGATGTCAAAGAAAAGCTGGGACAAGCTCAACAAAGCGCAGCAGGATGCGTTGATGGCTGCGGGCAAAAAGGCTGAAGTCTACATGGCTGGAAAGGCCAAGGGTCTGGATAGTAAAATGGTTAAAGTCTTTAAAAAGGCTGGTGTCAAGGTCGTGACCATGAATGCTGAGCAGGCTGCAGCCTGGATCAAAATTGCTAAACGGACTTCCTACAAGAACTTTGCTGAAAAGGTTCCCGGTGGCAAAAAACTGATCGAAGAAGCACTAGCGGTCAAGTAAATCGTTGGTGATTGATGTACCCGAACAGGTTGTTATGAGCCTGTTCGGGAACAACCTCCCGGTTGCTTGCCAGTAAGCTGATGCACGTATTTATTCGTTCCGTTGCTGTACTGTCAAGAGCCTGTGGGCTTTTCGCAGCCCTGCTGGTGGGAGCGGCTATTGTGGTGGTCTGCGAAATGGTGGTAATGCGCTATTTTCTTAAAGCATCGACAATCTGGCAGACGGAATTTGTCATTTTCTCTCTGGTCGCTGCGACCTTTATTGGCAGCCCTTACGTGTTGCTGATCCGGGGCCATGTTAATGTCGATCTGCTGCCGCATTATCTGGGGCCTCGCGGACGGCGACTATTGGCATTGCTGGCTGGCTTCGGCGGCTTGGCCTTCTGTCTGATATTGGCCTTCAACGGTTATCAGCTGTTTCGCGATGCATGGGTCAATCACTGGACCACCGACACGATCTGGGCCTTACCGCTGTGGATCCCCTATCTCTCTATTCCGCTGGGTATCGGGCTGCTGTCACTGCAGTATCTGGCGGATATCGTGGCCCTTTTGAGCGGACATTCACAACCTTTTATGGCAGATGAGTCCATGATTGAGGGCGAGTAGTTGGATCCGCTATGGATCGGTGCCCTGGTTGCTGTGGCCACCATTGTGGTATTAGCCACCGGGATCCCCGTGGCTATTGGGCTGGGATTGGTGTCGGTGATCTTTTTGTGGATATTCGATGGCATGAGCGCCTTGAGTATTCTTGCAGAAACCATGTTCTCAGGTCTGGCAGAATTCTCGCTGGTTTCTATTCCCATGTTCATCGTTATGGGGGCGGCCGTCGCATCATCCCCGGCTGGCAAGGATCTTTATGAAGCACTTGATCGCTGGCTTAACCGGGTGCCGGGTGGGCTGATTATTTCCAATATAGGTGCTTGTGCGGTGTTTGCGGCACTTTCCGGCTCATCTCCGGCCACCTGTGCCGCCATTGGCAAAATGGGTATTCCGGAAATGCGCCGGCGTGGTTTTCCAGACGGCCTGGCTACCGGAGCGATCGCAGCGGGTGGTACTCTCGGGATTCTGATTCCACCCTCGATTACCATGATTGTCTATGGTATTGCTACCGAGACCTCCATCGGACGGCTGTTTCTTGCCGGAGTATTTCCAGGGTTGTTGTTGATGACCTTATTCATGTCTTGGTCGTTGTACACAGCCTGGCGCCAGGGTTATCGTTTCGGTAATACAGGGCGGACCTTCTCGCTTAAGGAAAAACTGGAAGTTCTGCCACGGGTATTGCCGTTCCTGATTATTATTGTCGGGATTCTCTATGTGCTGTACGGGGGAGTCGCCACGCCCTCGGAGGCAGCTGGTGTTGGTGCCATGTTCAGCCTGCTGTTGGTGGCCATTATCTACCGCATCTGGCAGCCCAGGCGGCTATGGAAAATCATCAGTGATTCGATGAAGGAAAGTGTCATGATCCTGATGATTATCGGCACCTCCGTGCTGTTTGCTTATATGATGTCATCGTTATTCGTGACCCAGTCCGTGGCAAATATTATTGCCGAAATGAACGTCAATCGCTGGGTGCTGATGGCCATGATTAATATGTTCTTGCTGGTCGCCGGTTTTTTCCTGCCACCAGTTGCGGTAATTCTTATGGTCGCACCGATTCTGCAACCAATTATTGAGCAGGCGGGTTTTGATCCCTACTGGTTCGCAGTCGTATTGACGATCAATATGGAAATTGGTCTCATTACCCCACCGGTGGGATTAAATCTCTATGTTATCAATGGTATCGTGCCTGATGTTTCGTTACCGACAATCCTCAAAGGTGCTTTACCGTTCATGCTCTGTATGGTGCTCGGGATTATTTTGCTTTCAATATTCCCGCAAATTGCCACCTGGCTGCCAACGGCACTGATGGGTTCGCCGTTATGAGGGCCTCGTGGTTTGACAAGCTCTGGGATTCGATCGCAGATCGGGGTCGCGACCTGTTACGTTTGCAAGGGGATGCGGGGCAGCCCAGTGAGCTCATTACGCTTTGTCACAGATTGCTCGATGGTGTTGGTGAGGCATCCGGAACTGCACTAACCCGGGAAGTGCAGCACGGTATCGAAGCACTGGATGATGCCGGTCGTACGATTTTTCTGGAACTGTTGGCTGCGCAATTTCAACCTGACCGGGATTCGATCCTCAAGGAGGCAGAAGCTTATCGAGTGGATGAGGATCAATTGGCTGCCTATTTGCGATTGAATGCAGTTATCGAGTCGCCCTGCCAGGAATTGCTGCGGCGTATCAACCGGGCGCCGCATGCGACAGCGATGCTGGTTAGGTTGCGAGCCCACTTGTTGCAGCAACTGCGTGAACAACCACAGCTTAAGGCGTTGGATGCCGATTTTCGACATCTGTTTCTATCTTGGTTCAATCGTGGGTTTTTGCAGATGCACCGAATTGACTGGGACTCACCGGCCTCAGTATTAGAAAAACTGATCGCCTACGAAGCCGTACACGCGATTCAAAACTGGGATGATTTACGGCGCAGATTGGCGGCAGACCGTCGTTGTTTCGCATTTTTTCATCCAGCACTTCCGGGAGAACCACTGATTTTTGTCGAAGTCGCACTTACTCGAGGCTTGCCTTCAGCAGCACCACCACTACTGGATCTGGATGCCCCCGTTCTCGATCCGAAAAAGGCGGATACCGCGATATTTTTTTCCATCAATAATTGTCAAGATGGTCTGCGAGGCATCTCTTTCGGCAACTTTTTGATCAAGCAAGTGGTCAACGAGTTGGTTGGTGAGTTACCGGCTATTGGCCGTTTTGCGACCCTTTCACCGATACCCCGTTTCCGCCAGGTACTCGAGGGCATCAATCAGGAGAAAAACCCTATCGATCGAGCACAAGTCGCCGCAGTTTTGGCAGATCAGGCTGAAAAATTACGTGCTGCCAGTGGTGAGGAGGATGTGGTACAGGCACTGATGTCTTTGCTTGCTGGTGATCTCGTTGAATATAAAGAATTGCTTGAAGTACCACTGACCAGACTGGCATTGGTCTACCTGGCCTGGTCAAAACGCAAAGGTTTGGCCTATGATCCGGTTTCGGCATTTCACTTTGCCAATGGTGCGCGGTTGGAGCGTATTAACCCCTTCGCCGATCTTTCACGGGAGCGACTGCGTGGATCCTATGGTGTGATGGTGAACTATCTGTATGACCTTGATGCAGTTGAGAAAAACCATGAGCATTACATGTCGGGTGGTGAGGCGACATTATCCCGGCAGCTTGCTCGTGATCTGAAAAGCCTGGCTGCACAGGTATCAGTACAGAATCGACGGCTGCGTTGAGCCATTGTTATCGGTTCGGTTGCCAGTTGTCGGTATTGGCTATCCGGCTGGTAAGGCTTGGGATACACTACAGGTTCTAATTTCCAGCAACAGCGCTGGCAGCTGCAACAGTGATGTCTTTATACCTGTAGCCCGATAATTGTAACCCCAATAATAGCAACCACCATGAGAGGAATAATTATGTTTTTCAGAAGTCTTTTGTTATTGGTTTTCAGTGGCATGGTCAATAGCACTATGGCGGCCAGTATCGCTACCTACGAGGTCAGGACAGGCGGCAATAATGCGCCACAAACCATGAAAGTATATCTGGATAAAGGCTATGTCATGATCAAGAATGCCGGTAACCACAATACGGATATGCTGTTTCGTGCGGCTGATCAGACCATGTTTATTATCAGTCATGAACGCAAAAGCTATATCGAAATGAATCCGCAGATTGTACAAAAAACCATGCAGAAGGTTTCCGGCATGATGGCCATATTACAGTCCCAGTTGAAGAACCTGCCGGCAGCCCAGCGCAAAAAAATGGAGCAGATGCTCGGTGGCGTTGGGGGAAACAATGCAAAAAAACAACCCGTAAAATTGCAGAAAACCGGCAAAACGGGCCGTTATGCGGGTATTCGCTGCCAGTGGTACGTCATCAGTAGCCAAGAGGGCAGGGCACAGGCCTGCTTTAGTTCGGAGCGCGCTGCGGGCTTAAGCCGTGCTGAAATCGACACCCTGCGAGCGCTGTACAAATTCGGTGAGCAGATGGCCAAGAGTGCCTCGAGCGTGCTCGGTAACAATAATCCGGCAGCATTTATGCCCAAGGGTGGTTTGCCCGGGGTACTGTTATACAGCAAGGAAACCCGAGGCCGGACATCGGAAGTGAAACTACTGTCGGTTCAGCACAAGGCTGTGGCAAACAGTTTCTATCGCACACCGGCGGGATACAGCAAGATGTCCATGCCCGGCGTTGGAGGCTGAACAATCTGCTCCCCGCCTAATGTATCGTCAGGTATACACCGGAGTTTCCGCAGCTTCTGATAACTCGTAGAGTAGTTCCAGTGCCTGCTTCGGACTGAGCTCGTCGACATTGAGTTGTTGCAGGCGCTGTCGCAGGGGATCGGTCTGTGGAATATTGACGAACAAATCCAGTTGCTGCTGGTTTGCGGTGCTGGCTTCTTGCGCAACGTAGTGGGTTTCCAGTTCCGCCAGTTTGCTGCTAGCGGCTCGAATAACAGCTTCCGGCACTCCGGACAGTCTCGCTACCTGCAGACCGTAGCTTTGACTGGCAGGTCCGGGTTTGACCGCATACAGGAAGACGATGCTGTCGCCGTGTTCCACCGCATCCAGATGAACATTACGGGCTGTCGGTAATTGTTCGGCCAGGGCTGTGAGCTCGAAATAATGGGTCGAAAATAGGGCGTAGCTCTGCAATTGCGTACCCAGAGTCTGTGCGCAGGCCCAGGCCAGAGCCAGACCGTCGAAGGTGCTGGTGCCACGACCGATTTCGTCAACCAGGACCAGACTGTGGCGTGTGGCATTGCGCAGGATTGCCGCCATTTCCGTCATTTCCACCATGAAGGTGGAGCGCCCACCTGCCAGATCATCGGCGGCGCCAATACGAGTAAAAATCCGGTCCACCGGACCCAGGACAGCTCGCTTGGCAGGAACAAAACAACCGGTATGAGCCAGCAATGTGATGATTGCAGTTTGCCGCATGTAGGTGCTTTTGCCCCCCATATTCGGTCCTGTAATCAGCAACATGCGTTGACTGGCGTCAAGATGGCAGTCATTGGCGATAAATTCTCGTATGCTGGATGTAGCCACCACTGGGTGTCGGCCACCTTCGATCTTCAGTAATGATTCAGTGCAGAATTCAGGGGCGGTGAGATCCAGACTGATCGCCCGCTCGGCAAAGTTCACCAGCACATCAAGTGTCGATAGGGCTCTGGAACAGGTTTGTAGTGCAGGCACATGGTTCAGGAGTTGCTGCAGCAGCTCCTGGTAGAGATATTTTTCTCTGGCCAGCGCTTTTTCGCGAGCACCGAGGACACGGTCTTCATAGGCTTTTAATTCCGGTGTGATATAGCGTTCAGCATTTTTCAGGGTTTGTCGGCGTCGATAGTCTTCGGGCACCTGATCGGCCCGGGCCCGGGGTACCTCGATATAAAAGCCGTGTACCCGGTTGAATTTGACCCGCAGGGTCTGAATGCCGCTGCGTTGCCGCTCTTGTTCTTCGAAACGCAGTAGCACATCACCGCTGTGTTTCGACAAGGCCTGCAATTCATCGAGTTCAGCATCATAACCGGTGGCGATAAAACCCCCATCACGTATCGTGGCAGGTGGCTCATCAACCATCGAAGCCCGTAGTAGATCACGTATTTCGGGTAACGGCTTGCTTTGCTGGCACAGTTCTATCAGCAAATTGCACCGGGCTTCCCGCAACGGCTGCTGAATGTCAGGCAGTACCAACAATGCAGTGCGCAAGCGAACGAGATCTCGGGGTGTGGCCGTTTGCAGGGCAATTCGCGCCACAATCCGTTCGATATCGCCGACTTGGCGCAATAGGGTATGCAGCGCTGACCACAGCGTTAGGTCGAGTAGATCATGGATTGCCTGATGCCGTTGTTGCAAAATTCCGGTATCCCGAATTGGCCCGTGTAGCCAGCGACGCAGTAGTCGTCCACCCATGGTGGTGGCACACTGATCGAGCAAGGCGACCAGGGTGTGATCCTTTCCACCACTGAGGTTGGTTTCGATTTCCAGATTACGGCGACTGGCTTCATCGATCATCAGCAACCGATCGGTGGATTCAAAATGCAGATTCTCGATATGCGGTAATGCATCGAGGCGGATATCCTTGGCGTATTGTAGCAAGGCCCCGGCTGCCGTTGTTCCCTGTGGATGTTCCGTGCAACCAAAGGCAGAAAGGTCAAGGGTATGGAACAGTTCTGTCAGGTTGCGCCGCGCAGTTTCCGGATCAAAGTACCAGTCGGAGACATCCCGACAAGTGAATTGTGGATCGAAAAGCTGCCACAGCGCCCGGTCGGATTCAGCCAGCAGTAATTCTGCCGGTGCCAGACGGGCGAGTTCAGCACCAAGTTGTTCCTTACCAGTAATCTCGGAGGCAAAAAAGCGTCCACTGGAAAGGTCAAGTCCGGCCACGGCGTACTGTTCACCACAGGTACAGGCAACCGCCAGCAGGTTGTCCTGTCGTTGTTCCAGCAGGTGGTCATCAGTGAGGGTGCCGGGTGTGAGTATGCGCACAACCTTTCGTTCTACAGGACCTTTACTGGTGGCAGGGTTGCCGATTTGTTCACAGATCGCGACGGTCTCGCCCATTTTGACCAGTCGTGCCAGATATCGGTCAGCACTGTGAACCGGAACACCCGCCATGGGCACTGCCAGACCGGCAGATTTGCCGCGTGAGGTCAGGGTGATAGAGAGTAGACGTGAGCCTCGCTCGGCATCGTCAAAAAATAGTTCGTAGAAATCCCCCATACGATAAAACAGCAGCACGCCCGGGTGCTCGGCACGTATCCGCAGATACTGTCGCATCATGGGGGTGTGTCGGGATAGGTTGTTTGGCGTGGTGGAGGTTTGATTTAATGAATGCGTCATGAATGGCCGTCAAAGTGACAATATTTATTGACTTAAATGCGACGTCACGATACTGGAGATGGAGTCAAATGAAAAGGGCTTTACACACCCTGTTGTTACTCGGGGATGGTATGCAAATCTGTTCTCCCTCGCCACGATCGCCATGGATGGCGCAAGTGCCGGTTTTGCAGGAGCAACAAACCGGTCGGCTCCTGTTCTCGGACCGCCTCCTGGCCCCCTGAGCATAAGATCCTGAGCATAAAATATGTACCGCACTCCAGATGAGTAGAACACAATATCCTCCTGCCAGGTTGTCGTGGATGGTCTGGGGACTAGGGGGTTTGCTATACCTGATCGGTTTTTTTCACCGCGTTGCTCCCGCAGTCATCACCCGTGAACTCAGCCTTGATTTCAAGCTTGATGCTACGGCACTGGGTAGCTTGTCAGCACTCTATTTCTACAGCTACGTACTCATGCAGGTTCCCACCGGGATCCTGGCTGATCGTTGGGGTGCAAGGAAATTATTGACCAGTGGAGCCTTGGTTGCCGCCGCAGGAGGGCTTCTGTTTGCGCTTTCCCCCAGTTTATGGTGGGCCGGGCTGGGGCGTTTCCTGGTGGGTGGTTCGGTTGCGGTAGCGTACGTCTGTTTACTTAAAGTCTCCTCACACTGGTTGCCGGTCAATCGCTATGCGCTGGCTTCGGCCATTGCACTCTTTTTGGGGATTATCGGGGCTGTTTCTGCCGGTACACCCATGCGCTGGCTTGTTGACGAGATGGGTTGGCGCTGGGTAATGTCGCTGATTGCCGGACTAACGCTGGTGGTGGCCCTACTGATTGGCAAGTTCACTCGAGATGACCCGGCTCAAAAAGGCTATAAAAGCTACTCACTACTCGCTGCAGCCAATAAGGAACAAGATAATTTTTCTCTACCCTCCACCGTTAAAAAGGTACTCAGTTACCGCAATATCCGTCTATTGTGCTTGATCCCTGGAGGTATTGCTGGGGCACTATTGACCTTTTCCGGTCTCTGGGGTGTGCCATTTTTGGTTACGAATTATGGACTCAGCACTGCCGCGGCGGCCAGCCTCTGTTCCGTACAACTGGTCGCGTGGGCCATCGGTGGGCTGTTAATCGGTTGGTTCTGTGACCGTTATGGTCAGTTGCGACGGATCTACCTGGGTAGTTGTCTGCTGCTGCTGATCGGCTGGTCAATCATCATTATTGTCCCGGTGCTACCGATGCCATTATTGGTCGCACTATTGATTCTGACGGGGTTCTTTTCCGGCGCCATTATTATTACGTTTGTTTTTGCGCGCAATACGGTCCCTTCCGAATTGGTCGGTACCGCTTCGGGTATTGTCAATATGGGAGTTATGACCGGGCCCATGTTACTACAACCGGCGGTCGGCTGGATGCTCGATCAGCGCTGGACCGGTGCACTGGTCAACGGTGTTCGTGTGTTCTCACGCCATGCCTATACGATCAGTTTCGGTTTGTTTCTGCTTTGGTTGACCGTCTCCGTGATTGCGATCTGGCTGTCCCGAGAGCCGGTACTCGATTCGAGGTAATCTCGAGCAGTCACACGCAGCGGAGCAAGCCAGGAGGCTGTCCGAGAAGCACTTATCCACAGCTTGGAAAAACGTGCCTTCATACCACATATTTGTTCTTACCTTCACCCTGATTGCTTGCAGCAGTGTTGGCCATGTCAGTGCCAATCCACATCATTGCCACGTCCTAAGAATCTGTAAATAAATAATATAGCTATTTATATGCAGCTCTAAAACCCCTCCATGCCTCCGCAATATCGTGCTCAGTAGATTCTTTAGCGGCCAAAGTGTTTGGAGAAGATAGATGCAGTTTCCAGCAAAAGCTTCTGAAAAAAAAGCATACTTTACAAAATAATTGGTGATTTAGGTACAAATTTTGCTTCTTCTTGTGTAGTAGGTGGTCGGTTTGCGGACCAAGGCAAGGGTCAATATTGGCCTTCATTGACAGGAACAATGAATAGTTCTTTGTATTTTGTAACTATTCAGCGTATTTAGATTTTGGTTCAGTACCAGGCATTTTCGCACGGAGAATGTG
>ENA-ORDP01000537-ORDP01000537.1-marine-sediment-metagenome-genome-assembly--contig:-NODE-537-length-24449-cov-9.059564_pt1 | contig 24449 bp, 10 predicted proteins | sample MGYA00248627_ERZ508539 | MGnify/ENA primary metagenome ERZ508539 (study PRJEB26208, sample SAMN05571518) | marine sediment metagenome | biome: deep sea; feature: Hydrothermal vent; material... | reverse complement strand
CTGATATCGCCTCTGAAATCGTAGGTTTCCTGCTTTCTTTAGACTGATTTCCCTAAGCCGGTTAACAGGGAAATAAAAAAAGATAACAGGGAAAACATTTCCATAAACAGGGATTAAAATGGGTTTTAATCAAGGGCTCACCATGCTCCCCATGACGCCTGCCAGTGCCGCGGGTGTTTAAATCTTCTGCTTGTTATCCAAACAGATAGGCCAAAGACGCGCCGTATGGCGCACAGCCAGCAGGTCGATGGTTTCCTCGGCAAGCTTGAGAATACGATAGGTGATTTAGATGGCGGCTGATGGTCAACCAACTTTGCGGAACGTATCTGCCTCAACGCCCGTTAGGGAGCAAAATTATTGTTTTGAAACAAGCCACGCGCCGTTAAACTTCGCCATCGGAAGCAGATTTTGGCACCCCCAGCTTCGATAGCTCTGCTTACTCCCGCAGCGATTAGACCGTAAAATAAACAGCCCAGTCCGCCGGTACCAGACCATCCGGGGGAAAAATCAGGACCGCCACAACGGGTTTTACCACCGTCAGTTGACTCCCGATCGTTTTTTAAGAGATAGTAATAGGATCGGAGTTGTAGCAAGTTCTCTTGCACCATCAAGACTGTTCATCGCTTCAGGTTTCCGCTCGGCTCTTGTTGGGTCTAGGCGGGGGTCAATCGGTATTGGGGGAAAAGCAGTGGATACGGCTGAGATCTTCCGCTTACTTTCCAAGTTACCTTTGTTTTCCGCCGCTGACCGTTCGCACGACTCAACGGACTTGAATATCTTTGTCGATAGCGTTCCATTCTCGAACAAAACCAAGGGAGAGGGGGAGATTTCCCTAGGCGGCGAATTATTGTTCAAGGGAATACTGCGTGGGCAGATAGATTCACAACATCAACGAGGGCCGTTTCAGGACGCTGGTCGCAAAGAGATGGAGTTCTCGTTCCGAAAAATTGAGCGAGATGAGGAACCCTGGATATCGCGTATTGGATCTCCGGCAAGGAGGCTGGTTTCTACGGCTGTTAAGAATTTGCAGGAAGGTAGGCGCCTTGTCTTGGCCGGGGCACCGAGCTGTGGCAAGTCGACAGCGGCGGGCCTGATTGCGGCCGAACTCGTCCATAGCCAGATTAAGCGCTTGGACAAAAAGTCCCCGGAAGAGTGCTTATGGCAGATACCGGTCAAGTTTAGCGCTAGACAAGCCTTACGGGAGGGGGTCGCTAAAGCAGCCGAGGAAGCCTTCTTCCAAGACTACGGGATCCAACTTCCTGGGAACATGTTCAAGGTCGCCGTTCAGGCTGGCCTAGTGGTGCCGATCATCGACGGGGTTGAGGAATGGGGGAATGGCGACCGGCTTGGCACCTCGACCAGACTCGTTGCCGAATTCTTTATTCTGGTCGGCCGGCGCGCTCCGCTGGTACTGACGGTTGACAGCCGATGCATCTTCATGTCGATCTTCGACAAGGATCGGGTAACGGGCTTCGGCGAACGGTGCCGCGACGGAGACGACATTGATCTCCTGGAATTGGCGCCGTTTTGCGGGATGGGGGGATCCAGGCGCAAGATGTTCCTTGCTTTACGATCCGAACTCCCCGGACTGGATAAGGGCGACGTAGCGTCATGCCTGGAGGAGGGGCGGGACCCGGCTGGCGTCATATGCGCCAGGGAAATCGAGCAATGGCTCGATGAGCCTGACCCCTATGGCCTGATGACGCCCGAGACCCGGCGTGAACTCGTGCATCTTATCGCGCGGGAGCAGTTCGCCTCTGGAGCTTCGTCGATTCCGTTTACCCGGGTGCTTGATATCATTTACGACAAGATCCCCTACGAACTGCGTGACACCTATCACATAGACATATTGACCGACAGCATCTTCAGATGCCCGTTCTTGGACGGCGACGAAGACCAAGGCTTGAGCTTCTCGTCCCAATTAATGTGGGAAACCGCCTTTGTCGATTTTCTCTCCCGCCTGATCTCCCGTGAGGGAATCGGTCCCGACATCATGGACGTACTGAGCCGAGGCATCCTTAATCAGCGCACGGCATTGGCGTTCTGGATGCGCGAAGAGATCCAGGCCCGCGGAAAAATGCACTTTGGCCGAATCGCCCATCTCCTGTCAAAGCCTGAGTCCGTAGTGGATAGAGCCAATTTGTCGAACGACCAGAGACGCAACATAACCATCGCCCTATTCCGCCTGTACACCGCGTTCGAGACCCTTGAGGGGAAGCCGCTTCCAATCCAACTTCCCAAAGGCGTTTCATTTTCGGGAGCCCGACTCGACGAGATCGATTTTTCAGACATCGCCATCACCAAGTGGAACTTCGACGATGCCGTCCTGAAGGGGGCTTATTTCAAGAACTCTGAACTAAAGGAATGCTCATTTCGCAACGTCTACGCCTATTATATGTACTTCCAGCCTAAATCCATAACCGGAACATGCAACTTCCTAAACGCCCGCGTCCCGGGGGCGGCGTTTCGGTTGCCCAGGTTCGACGAGATCAAGTTAACCCGGGCCGATCTGACAGGGTCGCTGATCGAGTGTCCGCCCGAAGACCAGGGCAAGCTTCTGCGGGAGCTCGACTCGGCGATCACCGACAACACCTTGATGCGGGACTTCAAGTCCCAGGCCGAAGGGATGATTGGATTGGATACGGAATGCTGGTGGTTCTTGGAGCGAAACAGCGAAATCCAATTCCTGGCCAACCGGTTCATTATCGAAGCGCTGGAGCCTTCGAAGCAGGGAACCGGGTTGCAAATTCTCGATTGCATGGACAATGAAAAGACATGGTTACCCTTCGACGACGAAACGGTCGCCATCGCCTGCCCCCTGCTTCAACCGGGATCAAGTGATACCGAGACCATCGCTTTCGTGGCCGAAGGAACGGACAAGGTCTACTTGGTGGAGCGCCGGTCCGGACAATGGAACCATACGTTATTGCCGGGTGTGACGCCCGGCGTCAGGGTCGCGGTTCGTCCTGCAGGCTCAGACAGATTGATCGTTGTCACCGATGACGCCGCCGTTGAACTGGGCCCCGGAAAGTCCGTACTGAAGCTGGATATGCCATGGCGGGAGGTCGTCGCGGCGGCCCAGGCCGAACCGGGAGACGACAGGCTCGTCATCATAACCCATGACCAATTGTTTGAAGTAAAGCTTGAAAGAGCCGCCGATGATAAGCTGCTCACCCGGATCTGTCACAAGCACCGGCTCGCCGGGAGTGCGGTGCTTCTCAACGTAAATGGAGATACCGCGGCCGTCGGCTTTGAAGACAACACCATCCAACTGTTCTCGAAGCGGTTCGGATGGGCCTCACGGGGTCGGCACCTTTTGAGCTTTGACAGATTACGTGCGGTTATAGTGGCGCCGGAACGGGGCTTCACCTTCGTTATCGGCAATTGGGATGTGGCTGTGGAGGGGGGGCGGGGGTTCACGGACATAATTCCTAAATTAGATAGGACCGACGAATCCGACAACGTTGGCAGCATTGGAGTCTGTATCTTGGACAGTCGGACGGCCGAAACCATCATCTATTATGAGATCGCGGAGAGATCGCGAGACAAAGTCGTCAAGGCCCTCCGTAAGGTTGGCGCCCAGGCAAAACTTCATGGACAAGAGCGTCTAAACAAAGCCGAACGGGAGGAAGGCCGGTATGACGGAACGGATGATTGCAGCCGTTTCATTTTGCAACACGTGGAGTGGTCACTGGACGACGTCACCTATGTCAACAATGTCCCTCATAAGATCGAGGTACGCTTCGAGCCCAAACGCCCCCTGACCAAGCTCCGCCACATATACGAGATCGAAGGGAGAAAGGCGATCCAGATGCCGCTCCGCATCGAGGTCGTGATCACCGAGCCCGATGGCGCCAGTCATTCGGTTCCCACCGACGACGTCGTCACCAAGAACTCGGGGAGCGGAATAGCTATGACCGTTCCGTGGACTTTCCGCATGGACGGTGACTTACGGCTGACCGTCAATATGTTTCTCGGCCCGGCTATCCGTACCATTGAGTTTGAGACCCCCCTCAAGTCCCGCCCTGACAATCCCTTCAATTACGGCCCGGCGCTGGGGAAGGAAAAAGCGTATATGTTCTATGGACATGAGAAAACCTTGGATAAACTCGACGCCGATATTCGGAATTCCAGCCGGAAGGTTTGCGGAAGCCGCCGGCAGGGCAAGAGCTCCCTGCTCTTCGCTCTAGAAAATCGGCTGCGAAGCAACGCACGGAACGACATGCTGGTAGTCAGCATGTCATTCGACAGCCTCGTCAATAATAGCGGGAATTCGCAAAGCGAAAGCGCCGTCGATTTCGTCAATCTGATCTTCGAGAAAATCGCCATGGACGAAAAATACTCTCGTCAGATGGGGGTCGAAATGGCGCCTCGCCTCAGCAGCCCGAATGAGGCCAAACAGAAACTGCAAGAGTTGGTTGAAGAGGTCAAGCAGGTCTTCGGTCCGAATGGCCGCCTCGTCGTCTTGATCGACGAATACAACGCCTTCTTGGAATTTGCCGACTACGGGGAATATATCGGAACCTTTTTCCAAGATATGGATCCGACCCTGCGAGCCATAGCATTTGATCTGCCGTATTCTAGGAAGCATTCAAAAGAAAAAGAACTGGACGCTAAGCAAAACAGCGGACTGTTCCGATTCTTTCAGCAAATATACTATATGCAACCGCTGGAGCCTAAGGAGATCGAAGCGCTGGCGAGGGAACCGATCCGAGGACGTTACAATATCGACACAGACGCCCTGGATGAATTGGTCACACGGTCTGCGGGTCGGCCATACGACGCCCAGGTGATGCTTAGAAGCTCCATCGGAAGGTTGATCAATGATAATCGGAAAGTTATCACAGCAGGTGATGTCGTCGATGCCTTCGAGATGGAGCTCACACCCACCTACAGAAGGGACTATTTTGAGCCAATCGAGCACTTCATCAAGGCCGACGGCCCGGCGGCGAATAACATGTTGTCCGCCTTGAAGGATAATTTCTGGGACAATGTCCGGATCATTAATGGGGAGAGCGAAGGGAATTCCGCTATCCATCCCCACGCTTTCGAGTACGGGTACGTCAGCGGCCATGTCGGACAGGATGTTCATCTGCCCCCGGCCTTGTTAAACGCTTGGGCAAAAGGCAACTGATTCCGGCCCAAGGAATGAACAATGAACATAGAGGAGACAACCCATGAGCGCGGAAATTCTGGACCTCAACGACGCGGATATCAATGAACGTGCGGCTTCGGCCGAACCAGAATTTCCATCGGGGATTCGTTCGGACAGCAATTACCTGCGGGCCGACGGGGCATTCGTGCGCAGGATCCTGGATCACGAGGCGCCGGTATTCAACGTTGTTGCCCCGCGCCGTTGGGGAAAAACTTCTTTCCTGAAGCGAGTCCAGCGGCACGCAGTGGCCGAGGGGGGGGAAGCAGTTTTCGCCAGTTTCCAGGGTGACGTCAGCGCCGCGGTAGCTGAGATTGCGGATCAATTGGACATGGAGATTGATCCGGATGATGACCGGATTTCACCGCTGCTTTCACACATTGAGAACAGCGATACCTCACCCCTCATCTTGTTGGATGAAGGCAATCGCCAGATCCGTCAAGACAACGCCGACGGAGAACTTTTGCGACGCTTAATGCGCGGACTTGCCACCTTGGCGGTAGAGAAAGGCAAGCTCACGCTTTGTATCGCCGAGACCGCTCCGTTCTTCAGTCTTTTGCGCGAAAAGGCGAGCGGCCTAGAGTTGGCGATCGCTGACTCTCCCATTTATTTGGGCCCGTTCACCGCCGCCGTGAAGAGCGCCTTTCTCGCGCCCTTGTTCGATGCCGGACATCAAAAACTAGTCGGGCGAATTGGGAAGTGCCCCATCGAGGTCCAGATTCTTCGAAACCGTTTCGAGGAGTTGAACGAGGAAGGACGGGGAGAAGACGGCGAAAGGCTCAAGGATGAATTCTCCCGGCTCTTGTCGGACAATCTGGACCTGATTCTAGGCTCTCTCACGCCCGACGAAAAGGCTTTATGGCTGGAGAGTTGCGGCAACAAACTGTCGAAGGAGAGTTTGACCGCAGAGGGAAATAACGTGGTCGCTCGGATGGCCGATATCACCGGCTGGGGGTTGATCGGCAGTCGCGTTGGCAAACGTTTCGGCCAGCCGAGCCGAATCTCCGAGGAGTTCATCCGGACCAAAATCACGGGCATCGATCCCTCGGTTATCAAACGGCTTTTCAAGAAAGCCAAGACCATCGAGGTCAAGGCGTCCAGGAAGCCTCAGCCCACCTTCCGCGAAGGGTTCGTCATACATCAACTCGCGGACCTGCACTATGGCCGCCTTGGCCGAAAGGTTGATAAAAAATTCCTCGTCGACTCCTACATCGATCTGCTGGCCGATAGCGATGGGGAGAGCCTACCCCATGTCATCGTCATTTGCGGTGATTTAACCACCCTCGGAAAGAGGGAGGAATTCTTCGACGCGGAGGGATTTATCAGCCAACTCAAAAGTGGGACTAATAAAAATGGAAACCCACTGATTCGGCCGCTATACGAGAACGCTACGCCAGATTTCAACAATCAGATTGTCGCCGTACCGGGAAACCACGACGTCTTGTGGCCCGATAGCACTGATGGGGGCCGTGCCGGCAAAAGCGGCTTCCACAGTTTCGCCCGCCAAACCGGCTGCCTCACCAGCGTGAATAAGGTTCCCGCAGTTTATATCGAACCAGTCGATGTCACGATTATAGCTTGCGATTCCGCCCATCTTAGTGGGACGGACATACCCATAGCAGCCGTCGAGCTTCCTGACGGCCTATTCAAGGATAAGATCCAAGGTTTGATCAAAATCGTCAAGCAAATCCAAGACATGGTTCGCAAAAACATCGTCAGTAGCGGCAGTGATAATCACGGAATTGATGCCGATCAAAAGATTCTGGAATACGCCGCCAGATTTACCTGGGGAATGGTTGATGAAGAATTTCTGGAGAATATCAGCGATCTTGTCGAGACCGCCAAGTCAGAAAACCTAATACCGTTTCCGGAAAGCGCCGAAAAAAATTCGTACGGGCCGGAGGTGAAGATCGGGATCCTACACCACAATCTTTTGAATTTTAGCAAGATATCATTGTTCACCGATCTCGTGAACTCGCGGGTTGTGCGGGACCGCTTTGTCGATAATGATATCAATATTATCCTACACGGCCACCAGCACCAATACAGCGTAACCAGCGAGATGGTCTATCGTTCCTACGAGGCCAACGGCCATGAAGGCTTGATCGGCAAGTTCCTGCATTGCATCGGGGCCGACAGTCTGGGAATTCCCAAGTCGGACGCGCTTAATCAATATCATCCTGCCTTTAATGAAATCCGTATCGGATGCAATGTACAGGAAAAAGATAGTCGAATTGTTTCGGTCAGGAACATTCCGTTCACCATCGATAGTAGAAACCGTTTGCGCCGGGAAGAATCGTACACCAGAGCCGACCTTGTAATTGATCGACCGAAGCCCTGTGCTTGAACGAGCAGAACGCCACCCGTGACATGACGAGGGAACGCACCAAGCTTGAGCTTCTGGCCGACGGGGTGCGGCTTTCGGTCGGTGCGGTTGCGCGTCTGACCGCCACCGGCCATCCCCTGTCGGTTTTCGAGTACCCGACGACTGGCGGAATCACCATATGCCTTCCAAAAGTTGGCTACGTCAACGCGCCTTTCCACGGCCCCTATGCCGAACGGGCGCGCTGGACGTTGGATGCCAACCCGGACTCCGGCGCTTTTACCCTTATCAAAGGCGATGAGTCGATTCCGGTGCGCCCACTGCCTCTTCCCTGCTATCTGGGGATGCTTGATTCGAAAGGGCGGCGGGTGGACGAGGTCGCGATGTCCCACGCTGACCGTGTCCGGCTTTCACCGCTGGCCGGATGCGCCTTCCGCTGCACCTTCTGCGACTTCCACCAGAAGGATTATTTTTTCCATGAGCGGGTCGTGGAGGCCCTTGCCATTGCGACTGGGGATACGTCGCTGCCGCCGCGCCATGTATTAGTCAGTGGGGGAACCCCCAATGCCCGGCAGAGTGAAATGCTGGTTGACCTCGTGGCTGATCTCGTTGGGATGACGGTCTTGCCGGTGGATTTCATGTATACGCCCCGTCATGATACGGTCGATTGGGTTGATCGTCTGATAGACGGGGGGATTCACGGCCTCTCCATAAATCTGGAGCTTTTCGGAATATCCGCATTAAAACATCACGCCCCCCAGAAAGCAGCGATCGGTCGAGATACGTTCTCTGCCCACATAGAGCGGGCGGTCGAGCGTTTCGGCAAACCAGGCCGGGTCCGCTCGTTGCTGATTGTTGGGCTTGAACCGCTTCAGGACACCATTGATGGAGTGCGATGGTTGTGCGAGCGTGGTTGCCAGCCCGCCTTGAGTCCGTTCCGTCCAGCCGCCGGAACGCCGCTTGAGACTGTCGCGCCGCCGAGCCTGGACCTGCTCACCGCAGCCTGGGAAGAAACCCGCGAGATCGCCGCATACCACGGTATCGCGCCCGCTCCCACTTGTGTCCCCTGCCAGAATAACTGTATAGCCTTTCCGCCCGAGGAGTGGGACTGGCAGTTGCCGGGACTCCCGTGAAGCGCCAGCACAGGATTGAGCAGATCCGCCACCATATCGAAGGGCGGAAACTGGTCTGGTTCGGAAACAGGGCCACCGATGGCGCCTGCCTGGAGGATCTCCCCGAACTGTCGGACATCGTCGGGCTGGTCGCCCCTTGTACTGGCGTAAACAGCGCCAGCACCTATTGCTTGGAATCGGAATGGGTGCGCCGGGTGGATCTCAACACCTTCGATATCGATCAAAATCGCGGCTTCGAGATAGCAAACCTGCACCACCACTTGTTCCGCCTCATGTCCTCACCGAGCGTACTTCTCAGCTACCGACCGAGCGAGTTCCTCACAGCACTGCGCTATCCGTGTCTGGCAACCTGCCAAGTCTGGGCGATGCCGCACCTTCAGCAGCAAGCCTTCGAATACAAGCCATGGGTTGAAAGTGAGGTGGACAAGCTCGGAATCACCATTATCCCGTGGCGGCACTACAGTATCTTCGACTGGTCCAATATTCACCGCGACTTTGGTAAGCAGCCATTGGTTCTTCGGGGAGCCAAGGGTTCCGGAGGAGCTAAACTGGCTCTGGCCGAAGGCAAAGACGCGATCCACGACTTCTGTGAGACGCTGGACGAAGGAATCGTGTCAGCTTCAGTTTTCATTGAGGATAATCTGCCTTTAAGCGTAAACGCAGTCGTTTTCCGTGACGGGCAGGTTTATTGCGCACTGCTGTCCGTTCAACTCATCGGGCTGCCAGAATGCACCCGGCGACGGTTCGGGTTTTGCGGCAATGATTTCGGCGCGGTGGTGTCGCTGCCGGAGTCTTGCATCATCGAACTGGAGCGAGCGACGACCGTCATCGGTAGGTGGCTTGGCAGCGTAGGCTACCTTGGCGCCTTTGGAATCGATTTCCTATATTCTGATGGCAACCTGTTCTTCACGGAGGTCAATCCTCGCTTCATGGCCTCGGCGCCTCTGGCTTCGTCGCTTAGCCTCGGGCTGGGCGAGACGGACGTTTACCTCGAGCACATGGCGGCGTTCGCTGGGCTGGAGCCACATCCTGGTGCCTCGATCATCGAACGCCTGGGCCGGGTCACTACTTTCCCATCTCAAATCATGGTTTACAATAGAAGCAGTGTGACAATTGGGCGCGCCGACGTCGACATTGCCCCAAGCCCCGGAGTCGCCATTGTCGAGGAGGCCCGGACGCGGGTCTCGATCATGCAGGAGGCCCAGATGTTCAAGTTGCTGTTTTCCCGATCTGTCGTGGACGCCAACGGTCGGTTGCTCCTAGACGTGGCCAAGGTCGTGCGCGAATCGACCCATCGCTTCGTCGCCGGGTCCAACCAACTCGGCGCGAACCTATAATGTCGCCTCTTCCGTTGCGCGAGGCGCTTTTGAAACAGGCATTTAGCCTTCTGCGGCCCGCGTTTCTGATTGATCAACGGTTCCTGGAGCAACGGGTCCGGCAATTGCTTGACGCCTGGAGCGGGGGATATTCCTACCCGGTTAAGACCCAGCCGGCTCCCGAAGTCGTTACGGTCGTTGCCCGGACGGGGTGCGGCTTCGATATTTGCAGCCCTGAAGAGTTGGATATTGTGCTCTCGGCCCGACACGGGAAAACGCAGCTTTTGTCGTTTACCGCCCCGGTTCTATCAGCCGAGTTCTCCTGCCGGCTGGTGGAAAGCGGTGTTGATGTTTACCTTAGCACCCCAGAGCAGGTCTTACTGTGGAGTCAACGTTATCGTGGTCACCCGGTAGGCCTGCGGGTCGCCGTTGAAGCTGGCGGCTATAGCGCGAAATTCGGGATCTACAGGAGCGAGATTAGGGAAATGCTCAACCTTTTGGCCGGTAGCGGATGCCCTCTGGCTGGCCTTCATGCTCATGGTTCGATAACGGTGTTGGGCAAGGGGAATTTTAACATCCCAGCAATAACCGCTTTGACCGAAAGCCTGCGCTTGCTATCACCAGGGAGCGGAACGCTTACCGTATCGCTGGGCGGAGGCTGGCCGTTTTCCGCAAACATCGATTCCGAGAGTGACTTAACGCTTCCACTCCAGCGGCTTTGTACCCAGATGCTCATCCCGGCGTTGGGCGGAAAAGGCTACACTCCGCGTTTCGTGGTCGAGCCGGGCGAGGTCATCGTTGGCCCAAGTGGTGTATTCGCCACCCGGGTTGCTGCAGTGCGCGAATACCGTGGCCAGAGAATCGTGGTCCTGGACAGTCCCTGGGAAATCCGCCCAAAGCACCGTGATTATCCCGTCACCTTCTGGCGGCGCACTCCTTCGGGGCTAGAGCAGATACTCACCGACCCAGCGCCCTCAGTGGTCCATGGATGCGCCAACAACCCTGAAGACGTTGTTGCGGACGATACGCTGCTGCCCCGGCCGCGCCCAGGTGACCTCGCGATGATTCACAGATGCGGCGCCTATCTATCCAGTTTGATTGCGCCGTTCAACAGTCGGCTTCCCCCTGAGGTCCATTTAGTCGGGTAACCGGATGGTTCTGCGACGCAGCGGCAATCATCTCGCGTCCAGCCCTAAAATCCTTTTTGCCGGTCCGCGTACGCGGTATCATAGTGTTTACAATACGCGAGGGGGTCATATAGGACATCAGCCCCTCCCGGCAGTGCGAATAGAAGTCCTCAAGCGTTAACTCGCTGTCCTTTCCCTGCACCAGGGAGACAATCTGCTTGTTGGTCTCGTCGAGCAGGCTCAGCGCAGCCTCCACGGCTGGGTGCCGCTCGATCCAGGCGTCGATGACGTCGAGTTCGATACGATAGCCGAAAAGCCGGACCTGCCGATCCTTGCGCCCAATGAGCGTGATCCGGTCGCTCCGAAGAATCTCGACCACATCGCCGGTGGCATGGCTAGCTTGCGGGCTCACGGACTGCGGCCAGTCGGTCGGGCTACGCAGGTAGCCGCTCATGACGGAAACACCTCGGACGCAAAGCTCCCCTCGATGCCCAACATAAGCGGGCCCGACGTTGAAATCCCCGTCTATGCCAAGTGCTACGTCACGTTCCGACCAGACGAACGTGCTAAATTCTTCGGGATTGTCGAGATCGAGCTTCCTGGCTAAAACGTAAGGCATTTCCGTTCCGCCATAGAGGTCCCAGACCGTAAGTCCCTTTGGCCGGAACCGCTGGAACTCGTCCATGAATTTAGCAGTCGTCCGTTCACCCGTTAGGGCCAGGGCCCTAAGTCGGGGGGGCTTAACCGAACCGAGATGGCTCAGCATCCGGATACCTATACTTGGCACTGTAAAAACCACTGAAGCTCCTGATTCGACCGCCGAGTCAGCAACCTCCTGCAATGAGGGTTGCTGCGGCAAGGCCGGCAGCACCAGCTTTGCGCCGGTCCACAAAGAGGCGAAGATGTCGAAGATTGAGATGTCGAAGCTAAAAGAGACGGTGTTGGCGATCACATCGCCAGCGCTAATCGCCAAGTCCCGAATATAAGAATTCACCGCATGGACTGAGGCTCGGCTAGAAACGCAAACTCCCTTCGGAATGCCGGTCGACCCCGAAGAGAAGAGGACATAGGCGATCGCCAGCTCCTTGATCACGCCAGGGTTCCACGTCGCGTCTTCAATCCCTTGGGTGGCTACAATCACTGGAAGATCGGGCGGCAACCGGTCGGTCTCCCTTCTGCCTCGGACATCACGGGCTTCCCGCGTGTATATGATTGATGAGGGAGAAAGAGTCGCGATCATCGCTTCAAACGCGGCCGACGGCGCGTCCGATTGAATGAACGAGAAAGCCTGATCGGAACACAATATCCCCAAGTAGCTGATGATCGCCTGGACCGTGTTTGTCCCCTTGACAACAACCACAGGATTGCTTCCCCGTCGGACTGGAAGAGTCCGCAGGGCGTTGGCCACCCCCATGGCTCGGGCAAGCAACTCGGCACCGGAAACCGATTCGAAGGGATCCTCGACTGCTACGGCATCCGGGTATTGCTCAAGCCGCTTGAGCCAGGGTGTCAGGAGTCCAAGCATTTGGAGTCACGTTTGGTTTGGAAAGTAGTCGCAAAGGTCGCCCTCGCGATAGATGTCAGTCGTTGCGCAATGTAGTCCACCGCCGAAGGGATAAGCGTCCCGAAACGGCACAGAAATCACCTCGAACCCCAGACGATCCAGTTGCTCCATCTGATGAACCTCGGAGGCTTCAACGCAAACCGTATTTTCGTCAAGTGAGAGGACGTTCATGGAAAGCCAAACGCTCGAATAGCAGAGCGGTGGCGGCGAGTCGTGAGTCGGCGATGCGGCTTCAATGATCTCCCAGCCGTTGCGGTCGAATATCCTTTGCGCCTCGGGTGTCGGCTGACGAGTCGGATTGCTGAGAACCAAACCGGGGCGCAATGGGAGAAATGTCGCATCAATGTGGGCCGGGTAAGGGTCACCGGGAAACCTCATGGCATGGATCCTAATATCCGGAAAGTGCCGAGATAGCCAATCGATTCCCTTCAAATTGGTCGTAAAGCTGTGTTGGATAAAAAGATCTCTCCCGCATCGAACAATGTCTGCGGCATCGAATAAAGCTTCTTCTTCTGTCGTCACGAAGTATCCGTCTTTCACCCATTCCAAGCGTTGATCCAGTGTAACGGTTTTGTCTAGATAACCTTGACGATAGCTTGAATCGGTCAATCGAGGCTTTGGAGCCGCCTCATGCCTCATGCCTGGATCGGAGGAAAAATAGCGTTGCACTAGGGGTCTGTAGGCGAGGTATTCGAACCATCTGGAGCGGAACGACATGGTCGCCTCCAATATCTCCCGTCCGATCGTAATCAAGACATCTCTTGGCGGCATGCAACAAAACTGCGTTGGATGCTCGAAGTCCGGTGTAATCACAGGCTTCGAAAAGTCGATCGGAACAGGGCGGTCAACACAAATTCCCCGTTGTTCCAACAGGGCAGCAAAGGCATCCAGTTGAGCGTTCGCCTTGTCGATCGCTTCTTGTGTTCTGGCGCCATGCTTGCCGCGTATATCACTATCTTCAGGGATGCGACAATTAAAGGCGGGCTCTGGTGGCGGAATATGAGCCCCGTCGGCCCTTCCTACGATGACATGACGCAAAGCGCCCCATTCAGTCCAGCAACACACCCTTAGCGTGCCTACTGCGCTATCCGTTGATAGAAAGCTAGAAACATCCATCATCTTTATAGATCGTGTCTGATGGTTGGTGAAAATTCGCTTTCGGCGTAACTCCCGATCGCGATGGTTGATTAATCAAGCTGTGGGCATTGTCAAATTGTCAATCACTGGTTCAGAAATACCCGGTCCGACTTTTGAGGTGATGGTGTGGACGGCTCCTTTCAAATTGATGCCGGGGAGGAGGAGCCGTCCACACCATTATCTCAAACAGACCCTATGCCTAGTTCCTCCGAGTCAAACCCATCATGCTGATTGTCGCCGTCGGCACTCTCGATTCCCGTCTTTGCATCATCATTTTTTTCTTCTTGCATCCTTTCTTGTTCAAGAATTTGTTCTAGAGAGTCGTGAATGCTTTCTATCGCATGCTCAGGATTGTGCCACCAATCGGTTGACCATATACGAAGGACTTTCCAGCCCAGATTCTCAAGGATTAATTGGCGAATTTTATCGCGATCACGTGCAGTGGCAGAACTATGATAGGTTGCCCCATCGCATTCGATCCCCGCCAGGTATCTGCCAGGCTTCTCTGGATGGACGATACCGAGATCAATGCGGAACCGTGACACGCCAATCTGAGGCACAACCTCCCACCCTTTATCCTTCAGATAACGAGCAACCGCGACTTCGAATGGTGAATCATAATCACCAACAGAGTCCATATTGACTTCAGCAAGGGCCCGAGCACCGCGTTGGGCAAAGTCCAAGAAGTTTTTAAAATCCCTAACGCCCTTCATCGAAGTACGTTTAGTGTCGATCATGTCGGCGGTCGTTGACGAAAAGATCACCATTTGTGAGCGAGCTCGTGTTATTGCAACATTCAGGCGACGCTCTCCTCCTTGACGGGAAAGTTCCCCAAAATTGAGACTAACGCGTCCTCCGGGTTCTCTCGGGGCAAAGGATATGGAAAAAAGAATCACATCACGCTCGTCTCCCTGAACTGATTCCAAATTCTTAACGAAGACCGGTTCAATTTGTTCCTGTAAAAAGAAGGGCTCAATTTCGGGACGCTCCATTCGTGCCTGATCCAGTAAATTCTCGATCAGTTGCTGTTGCGGGACATTAAAGGTAACGACGCCTATTGTTTGCTGTCTTACCGCTGGGTCAGGGTCCGTAAGGCGTCGAACGATTTCAGATACCACTTCTTTTGCTTCGCCTTCATTCGTCCTGATCCCAGGCGTATATAGATTGTCTCCCTTAACAAATAGGACGCCACTATCCTGAACTTCCGGAGCCGGAAAGGTAACAAGGCGACCGTCATAATATTCAGCATTCGAAAAGGCAATCAGGCTTTCATTGCGTGAACGATAGTGCCAATCAAGGCGAATAACAGGCACGGCAGATGCAATCATTTCATCGAGAATGCTCTCCAAATCCACATAATCGCTCCCCATGCCCATATCGTCATCATCATCTCGGCGTTGAAAGCCTCGTGATGGCGGCATTTGTTTCGGGTCTCCCGCCACAATAACTTGCGCACCTCGTGCAAGAGCTCCGATGGCATCCCAAGTTGGGATTTGGGATGCTTCGTCAAAAATTACGACGTCAAAATTTTTGTGATTAGCAGGAAGATACTGCGCTATCGACAGTGGGCTCATCATCATGCAGGGGGCCAACGTCGTTAGTGCCGTGGGGATCTCTTCCATTAAGGCACGCACCGGCTTGTGGCGCATCTTTTTTTGGATTTCCCGCTTTAATACTCCCCACTCTGACTTTGGTCTTACAATGGATACCTTAGGTGCATGATTACCGATTTTTGCTCTGATGTATTGGGCGGTGGTTTTAGAAAATGCATCGTCGAGTTCCCTGAACTGTTCTATTTTTCTTTGGTGCTCGGGCGAAGAAAATTCCCGCAGAACTTCGTCTTGTTCGATCACCATATTCGACCACCAGCGACAGTAGTTTGCCTCAAAGGTTTCAAGGATGAGATTGGGCTCAATCAATCCAGATTCTAATGCATAAGCGAGATTTTTAAGGCCAAGGTCCGATGCTTCATTGCGAACTTTACGCCAGTCACACCATGTTTTAAGATCCTTCTGGCGTGAAACAATGGCATCACTAAAGATATCAATCTGGCCGAAATAAGTAGATGCCTCTTCTGTAATTGGGAGATTGAGGAAAAGATCCTGCCCTCCTATATGGTCAAGAAAATTTTGTCGCGCCTTATCGAAGCTCTCCAATGACTCTATGGCATTCGTTAAAGACGTTCCGGTCCAGGAGTCCAAAGCCAGCATATCGTTGCCATCTTCAACAAGGACAAGTAGGTGTCTGCGACTCTCGCTAACGGCATCTATTTCTTTGTTGATGGCAGCGTTAGCCTGACGCAACTGGGAGCCAATCTGAGTTGCCTCACGGACCTTGCTTGTATCGCTTTCTATGCCTTTCCAATGTGGATTCAGACTTAAATCGCCCAACTCATCAATCTTCTCGGCAATGTCGTGGAGTTCGCCAAGGATTGGTATGTCATTCGCCGGGTCAGGCTTACCCCCTTTTGTTTGAGGAGTTAATTTTTTTCTAACTGCAACTTTTGCAAAAAATGATTTTGGCCACCAAGTATCATTCGCTTCTGCCCATTCATTTGCAACTGTGGCCGCGTCAATCCTTCGCCATCCATCTCGATCATATATAGTCGAGAGGACTTTGAAGCGACTATTGAAATCGTCAACCAACCCAGCACCACACATCAGGTTTTCAATCAACGGGCCTATAAATGGCTGCAAAGAGAAGCCAACTCGCTTCCCACAGGAGGATAATAATGCAGAAAAAAGCCGGATTACATGGGGTATCGTTTCTTCGTTTACGTCAATATCGGAGAGCCGGATTTTTTCGGCGACCTCTGTAAATTGGCGTTTAGCATTGCTCGCCGTCCTTTTAAGCTCTTGAGCCTTTTCAACCACTCCCATTGCCCAACTAGGGGACCAGTGGCCTTTCGCAATGCATTTTAGGAGACTGGTTGATATGTCCCCCACTTCAAGTGCTTGAAGACCAAGGCGCTCTGTAACGTCACGCATATTGGCCATGTCATCACCCGAATGTGCATCGCGGTTCACCCAGGAAAGAGCCACATAAGGAATGTCCTTGTCGCGAATAACAACTCCCATCGCATAGTGGATAGTCATGTCGTTCTGATAGGTCTTGTGAAGGCATTTCACGACCTCGTTAAGGCCAAGGCGCAGGTTATATAAACGTCCAGCTTCTCTCTGCCATCGTTCTTCGGTCTTTTGAGTCGATACCGTCCACGAATCATTAAGTCGGGAAAGCACGGCTTTCTTGTTGGCTTTGCTGCTGTGAAGCTCCAGACAGAATTCACCTAGTCCAATCTCTCTGAGGCGACGGTGGACGACATTTAGAGCCGCTATTTTCTCGGAAACGAACAGAACTCGTTTTCCTGTTCCCAGAAAATGGGCGATCATGTTGGAAATCGTTTGGCTCTTGCCTGTGCCGGGGGGGCCTTCTAAAACGAAGTCTCTGCCGCGATCTGCCGATGCCACCGCTGCAAGCTGGGATGAGTCTGCGGGGAGAGGCGTCAGGAGATCTTTCGGTTTGAATTCGCTGTCAAGTTCACCAGCGCGCACACCTTCTGATGATGTTTCTAATGCTTCCTTTGCATCGAGCAAATGAGCAACTATTCCATTCTCTCGTAGAGTATCTGTTCGGTCGACGAGATCCTTCCACATCAAGTATTTGGCAAACGAGAAGTGACCAAGCACCACATCTTCAACGACCTCGAATCCTTCTGAACTACGAATGCTGTGACGGACAGTGTCCCAAATTCCTTTGACATCTACGCCAGACGTATCTTTTGGGAGGTCTTCATCAAGCCCCTTGATATCTAATCTAAAATCCCGGCGAAGCATTTCAAGAAGCGTGGTGTTAAATCGAGACTGATCATCGTGTGATTTAATTTTAACGCCAGAACGCACACTCTTACGTTCCACAGAAACAGGAACAAGAATTAGAGGTGCCTTGAAACGCTTCTCCCCGTGCTTGTCGTCCTTCCATAAAAGAAATCCCAGGGCGAGGAACAACGTGTTGGAGCCGCCTTCCGCGAGTGCGGCATTAGCGGCCCGGTAAATATTGACGAGACGTTTGTCAAGTTCGTCCCGTTCAAGCGTTGTAATGACCTCATTTCTTTCCAAGGCGTCCAGGGCGTATTCTTCACTAATTTGGACCCCCGTCTTCTGATGGTGCAGTTCCTCGTCCTGTTGTTCTCTTCCCCTAATTTGCGGCATTGCTTTAACTTTGATCGGTCGCCCGGCCGCAAGTTTATCCTCAAGCAATCCAGGGTCAGGACAAGCTATCTTAATGGACTTCTTTGATTCCCTATAGTTCAGCAACCTGTTTTTGAGTGTAAGGTCGAGGAGTTTTCGCTGCCATCGCTCCAAGCGGCCTTCTGGAGTTCTGACTTCTTCTTCATCGTCGGCTTCAGATTCAAAGTCCGGAAGGTCCGGTGCGTCTTCAACGTATGCAGTTTGTTCGATATTAATTTCTTCGGAATCGACAGTTGCTCTAGTGCCGCTTGCTAGTGGATGTATCTTGTGGGCACGTGCGCGCGAGACATCTATTGCCATCTCGAAGTTATGCTCTACGTCTATTTTTATGCGTTCGTTTGCAGCGTAAATTGCCGCTTTGAACAAAGGGGGCGTCTCTTGTGTAACGTATGTGGTTTCAAAAAGCAGGAGGTCATTTAAGTCGACGGCCTTTCGCAGGAATTCCGCTTGATCTTCCACGATAGCCGGAAAAGACTCAGGCTTAAGCCAAACCCCTACGAAAGAATGTCCTTTGGTCAACACTATGATTGCCCGAAGCGCTGCGGCCTCAATGGCTGAAGCAAATAATATGGTGCTATCCAAGCAGGTTGAAATTTTGTCGCTCAACACTTGAGAAGGCATACGGATCTTCTGCCCTTCGATTTCGAAAGATGCGGGGGGCACTGCATAGGTCAATCGACGAGCCGAAACGGCAGCATAAATAGCAGAAGTAAGTTCCCAAATCCTCTTTCTTGAATTTGATTTATATCCGTCGAGAGTGTCAGGCTTGCCACGTTTACGCAGAAGACGACTGGCCTCACTAAGAATTTTTGCTATGGCCGGGTCATTGGGCATAACGAATGCTGGTAGGAGTTCAGGCATAGTATTAAGCCCCCCCCATTCGTTTCTTGCGAGCAGTCTAACGTTTCGTGAGGTATGAGCCAGTTCGTTGCCTTCCGCATCGGTGATAGTTGCAGATAGTTCACCATTAACTGCTTCATCTAGCCCAATCAGGAACTGACTATTTAGTTTGAAATCTCGATCCCGGATCTCATGGATGCTTCCTGGCTTCAAAATGTCGATATGCCACTCACGTGAAGTAGTAAATTCTGGATCAGCTCTTAATGTAAGAGTGCAATTTCCTATTCCTTCCATTCCATCCGGCAAGGAAATCGATAACGCTTCAATAATTGGGACACTGTTCTGCTGACAAGCATAATTAATGCGGTCTTTACAGTCCAAAAATATTTCTAGTCTGCTTGCCGCTTCATCAATCGCACTCATGTTCCCGTACCCCTGCAATCGTAGGCTTTTACATTAATCTATCATTAAGCGCATATTGTCTGCATGTAATCTTCCGGTCTCTGCGTTTAGATACGGATGACTGACATGCCCCCACATCGTTGGACAGTTTGGCAAAAAGACTAAGTGAATTCCGATGTTTGGTCATGGCGCCAAAATCCCGCCCATCATGTTTTGTTACGGTTGTTAGAACGATCCCCCGTCTAAAGTCTGGTTACGTTCAGTTCTTCACCAATGGCTTTACGTGCGACATCGATCAGGTGATCATGATGGGTAAAGTAAATAACCTGCGATTTTGTCGCCAGTTCGCCAAGCGCCTTGAACCCTTGGGCGGCGCGATCATCGCTATACTTGATAAAAAGGTCGTCCGCGATGAAAGGGAGTGGTTGGGCGTGCCGCAACTGCATTTCAACGGCGGCAAGACGCAGGGACAGGAAAAGCTGGTCTTCGGTGCCTTCGCTTAGTCCTTCAAAATCCACATGTTTTCCATCGGGGCGGCGGCCCATTAGCTGTGGCGTGTCGCCGTCGTAATCGATTTCCAGGGTTTGGAACGACCCCAGGGTGAGGATTGAGAATATTTTGCCGGCTAGGTCCAATAGCGGTCCGCGTTTTTCATCCCGGTAACGTTCGATCGACCACCGTAGCAGCCGCGCGCCCATGTGAACTTTTATAAATCTCTCCGTTACTTCCACCATTCGCGCCAGGGCTTCCTGGCGCCGGGCTTCAGCCGTTGCCGCGTCCGCCTGGCCGTGAATCTTGGCTCTTTCTGCTTCGGCGGTCTTCTTTTGCAACACGCAATCATCACGGCTGGTCATGGCCTCGCCACTTTGCTTTTTCACGCCGTCAAGGCGTGCGACGATGGTGGGTAAGTCTTCTTCGGCGATTTCGGCCTCCAGATCGTCCAGGGACAGACCGTCGCCAAGTTCGAGGATGGTGGTTTTTGCATCCTCGATGTCGTGGTTGATTATGTGAAGGCGTTCGGAGCGCCTAATCGCCGTTTCAAGGTCGGCGATGGTATCGACTTTGGCAAGCTTCATGTGCGGCGCCAGCCGTGCTTCGGCCTCATTCTTCAGATTTTGCGCCTTGTTGCAATGTGCCGTGTTTTCCTCAATATCGTGTTTTGCGTTTTCAAAAGTATTTTGCTCGTTCTCGGCCTCTGTCAGCTTTTGGCAAAGCACGGAGCAGATTTCTTCGGCGGCGCGCCCTGTCAAGTCCGGTGCGATGGCCTGCGCTAATGTTTCAGCGCTGCGTTCAAAGTTTTTGATATCCATTTGCATTGTCTCAATGCGGGATTGTTTCAGGTTTCGGTTTTCCTTCAGCTTCTCTTTTAACGTGGCCATCAAAGCCAACGCCATGTTCGCGGCCTCCGGGGTAACCTTATCCGGCAACCCGGCGGCTTGGGTTTTATCCGACCACGACGCGTTCCAGGCGTCTAATTCCTGCTTGGCCTTGGCGGCCTTATCTTTGAGGCCCTCCATATCTTTGCGACCCTTTTTGAGCTGTTCTTCTAGCTGTTGGCGCTGGGTTTTTGCCGTTTCCGCCTCTGAAACCACGGTTTCGGCCTCATCAATCAGCCGCCGCAGCGTGAGCGCCGCCGCCTTTTCAGAGATATTGGCTTGCACGAGGATCTGGCGAAGGCTTGTCGAAGCCGCCATTTCCCGGGCATCGAGGTCACGAAGCTTCGCTTCCTCGTCTGTCAGCTTTTCCGCCTCGCTGAAAGCGTTTCGATAATAGCCGAGCCAGGTCTGGAAAGCGGATATTCCCATATTGTTCAGGCTTAGTTTCTCCGTGACTTGGCCCCAGTCGGTCATCAGCTTTCGGCGTTGCTCCTCTATCTTCTCGATCTTTGTATCCTGTCTGGCATGTTTTTGCTTCAGGTGAATAATCTCGCCGCGAAGGTGTTCAAGTTCCTTTGCTTCATCGGCGTTCCGGTAGCGACGGTCCGTTAAGTCATCGCTGGCGAAGACGAGGGCTTCGTAATCGTCGCCGGCCTCGTCCACGGGTTTTGTTCCGGATCGGATTTTCGCCCACAGATCGTCTCTGTTGCGGCGCGAGGACTGGATGTTCTCTGGCGTGATAGGCTGCCGACTTTCCTGAAGACTGATTTCCTCGACTTCAAGGGTCTTGATTTCGTCTTCGGTCCCCTCTTGTTGCTCCTTAGCGCTATTCAGTTCGGTGATGATGTCGCGCTCTTTGTCCTTGAACTCCCGGACCTCTTTATCACCCGGAACAGCCAATTGGCGCAAATCCTGAACCGAGCCGGTCCAAGGGCGCATCTTGGCGAATTGGATTTCAATCTGGTCGCTAGCGCGTTTGATGCGGTTTTTGATCTCAACCTTGGAGCCTTCGGTGTTTCCGAGCGCGCGCGCTTCCGCCAGCGATGACTTAATGTCCGGCGGAAGCTGAAGATCGGGCATGGTCTTAAGGTCATCGGACCAATCGGCAAGATCGCGCTCCTTTCCTCTTACGTTTTCTGCCGTGTCGGCCGCCGTTTGGTCGAGCCTTCCGTGCGCGGTCGCCAAGGTCTCAATGTCTTTACGCAAAACCGCCGATGGAAGCGCGCCGTCAAGGCTTTCCTCGTCGGTCATTTCCCATTCGAGGTCTATGGCAAGAGCTGCGATGTCCCTGCTCAGAGCCAAAGATTCGGCCTGGCGTTTGGCGAGGTCACGGGCGTGGTTCTTGATGTGACCTTTTTCGTCACGCAAATCGATAATGTCATCCTTGCGGGCCAGTAGAGTCTCGTCCACAGCGATATCGTCCCGGTCTTTGACAGCCTTGTTGATCAACGCTTGATGTTCGAGGAGCAGCCGGTCGGCGTTCGCTATGTCTTTTTTGACGGAGTTCAGATCATCGGCCGCATTTTCCGGCAGAGCAATAACGTCGCCGAGAGCGGCAAGGTCGTCGATTTTCGCCTTGCGGGTCTGAAAATGTTGCGCGACGCGACGGACCCGGTCGAGGCGTGTTCGAATCTGTTCCAATTCTTCGTATTTGCGCTTGGCGGCGGCCAGAGCATCCGAAGCATCGGCGACCTTCTTGTTGATATCTTTCCACTCCCTGGTTCGCGCGGTGGCTTCCTTGACATCTCGTTTTGCATCGTTGAAATCGTCGAAAGCTTTGTAAAACGCCTGGTCTTTTTTGCGGCGAGAACTCCACAGAGTTGCCGCTTCTTCTTCCAGTCGGTCGAGGAAGTCGCCGAATACGCCGACCCCGGCGGAGGCCTCAAACATCATGCGGCCCACGTCGTCCTTGGAATTCAATATACTTTGACCACCCGCCGCCAGTAGTGCGTGGTCGAGGCAGAATTCCCGCTCGAACGACGTGCGATCCGCATTACCTGTGAAGGGGGCCAGCGCATCGTCGGGCAGCAGTTCGTCATCTACCCCTCGAAGCGGCTGCCTGTTACGCTTCAAGCGATGAAAATCGAGTTTGGCGTCACCGTTTTCAAGCAGGGCGCCCAGGCGCATTTCTCTCTTATCATGCAGAAAGTCGAAACGCGATCGGGTTTCGATGCCGAACAGAAGGTCGGAAATAGCGTGGCGAATGGTGGACTTACCTGCCTCGTTAGGACCGACAATCAGGTGAAAATCCGGTTCTCCCGTCTCGTTCGGACCGGGTAGATCAATGGGGCAATCGGTGAATTTGCCGTAGCGTATGAGGTCGAGGCGACGAAAGCGCATGATTATTTTGTATCCCTTTCGCCGGCCATGCAGGCGATCAGACTTTGGGATACTTTTTCCAGTTGATCATCGATTTTTCCCTCCTTGATCGCGCCGAGTTCGGGCATCGCGTCGATCAAATCCAGGGGAGCCTTGCCGACAAGTTCCATTAAGTCATCGATTATGTCTTGCTTTATTTCCTGGGCGCTTCCGGCCTTGGCCATGATACTTTGTAAATCGGCGATAGCGTCCGAGCGCGCTTCAATGGCGGCGGCGCCCAGTTCGGGTTTGGTGTCAAGGATGACCTTTTCAATCCAAAGGCTGTCGTCGCCAAACGCATTGGCGGCGGCAAGGATTTCATGCCGCAATTGGCTCTCCAGGCCAAAGAGTTCTCCATGGGCTGGGGAGCGACCCGTAAAAATGACGCGTGTCGCAAGCTGTCGTCCGTCGGCGTTTTCCCGGAGCAGTGTTTCCAGCCGGTTACGCGCCAAAAGGACGACATCTTTAAGGGAACGAGCCGACCCCGCGTCGATTTCAATTCGATGCCACCGAACGGTATCGACGAACAGACGTTCAACAGAAGGCTTGCCGTTTTCCACCGTAACCAATAGCGCTCCGCGCGGTCCGGTTTCACGAATGTTGCGCCCCTGGATATTGCCCGAGAACGCAACTAATGGGTTCTTGTGCAGAATTTTGTACTCGTGAACATGGCCCAGAGCCCAGTAATCGTAGCCCTTGTCGGTGAGGTTCGATAATGAACATGGTGCGTAGGGGGCGTGCTCTGCGTGTCCTTCCACCGCCGTGTGCAGGACGCCGATATTGAAATTACCGGGCACGGCCGGCGGGTAAGCGACGGCCAGGTTTTCCTCGGTTTTCGCGTCACGAAAACTCCACCCGTGAAGCACGACGCCAAGGTGCTCAAGTGGTTTAGATTCGGCTTTTCGTGTCGAAAAAACTGTTACGTTGTCGGGGAGTGTTAGCTGTTTGGTCAGCTTGCTCTCGGCATCGTGGTTGCCGCGCACGATAAAGACCGGTATTCCCTCTCGCTTCAAGCGCCCCATCTCTTGTGTGAAAAACAACCCTGTATTGAAGTCCGGCCAGTCTCCATCATAAAGATCGCCGGCGATCACCATGAAATCAACTTGTTCCTGAATCGCCTCGTCGATCAAATTTCTAAAGGCCGCCCTCGGCGCACTGCGCAACAACTCAACTGGCGCCCCCTCATAGGCGGACAGGCCTGTGAGGGGACTGTCGAGATGAATATCCGCCGCGTGAATGAATGAAAAATCAGCCAATATGACCATCCCCTCACTTCCCGACCACAATCTGGGCGTTCTGTTCGCGGCCGTAATAACGACGTGCGTAGTATGTAAGGGTGGCTTTCAGATAGCGGCCCAGTTCGTCATATTTAACTTTGCCGTCTTGGTTGCCGTAGGGCTTGGCGTCGGCCTTGCCGCTCATGCCTTTGAGGAAATATTCGGTGAACAGGCCGCTGGACGAGTCCTGCTCCCAT
>ENA-ORDP01000536-ORDP01000536.1-marine-sediment-metagenome-genome-assembly--contig:-NODE-536-length-24459-cov-11.412023_pt1 | contig 24459 bp, 30 predicted proteins | sample MGYA00248627_ERZ508539 | MGnify/ENA primary metagenome ERZ508539 (study PRJEB26208, sample SAMN05571518) | marine sediment metagenome | biome: deep sea; feature: Hydrothermal vent; material... | reverse complement strand
CATCTCCGGTAATAATTATGATGTCACAGCTGTCCCAGCCCAGTTCATTCATTTCCTCCCTGGACATGGGCAGTACTGGTGCGACACCGAAACGTTGTGCCCAGTATTTTTGATAGGAAAAAAGGTCTTTGGCGGTGTTCATTGTGAACCTGAGACTTCTTCAAAGTCTTGTGGGGCCCTTATTTCTCCCACTCCATAGTAATGGGTTTTTCACGTTTTTCCTGTAGCTGCTCTTCCGCAGACAGTTCATTTTCTGCAAACATGACCTTAATCTGCGCCGTGTCGTTACTGTCCATTGCAAGACGGGTCGTTTTGGTCAGTTGCTTTGCCTCACGATAGCTGTCGAAGCTATCCAGCAACTCCAGTTGCTTGACCAAACCTGCGGCTGAATCAGTTATGCGATAAACATAATAAGGCATGATCAATCCTCCTTTTTTGCCGAATCGCGAAAATCATCCAGAGAGACGACAAAGGTATCGGCTGGTTCATCAATATAGTGCGGACGATCATTAAACTCTTCACCACGTGCCAGAGCGAGTTCCTGTTGACGCTGGGTGATCACCACAAAACAGTTTCGAATCTGATTGATAGTGTCACCGGATAACGGATGGGTCAGTTCAGGTGGCGTGTAGGTATCCCTGGCAATGGATGTCAGGGTGTTCTTGATTAATTGTAGAATTTCTTCTTCCTTGCCAGGGATATTTTTGTCTTCATCACTCATAAGTCTGTACCAGTATCGAGGTTTTTGTATCTGCCGGGTGGGAATCCGTAGAACTGATTCTACGAAAATATCATAATATTACTTTTATAAACCCCGTTTATAAAGTAAATACCGTGTAACCCTCACAAATTACAGGTAAGAAGCTTATGTGTTTTCCCCCTCTTAATTCATGTGATATGAGCCTGTGCGCAGTTGTTGCTATGAAATATGATAGACTTTCAAAAGTTGAGATTTTTTAATTTATCGGGAGATTTAAATGGCCGGACACAGTAAATGGGCCAATATTCGCTTTCGCAAGGGCGCCCAGGACGCCAGGCGTGGCAAGCTTTTTACCAAATTCATTAGAGAGATTACCGTTGCCGCACGCATGGGTGGTAGTGACCCGGATTCTAACCCCCGTTTACGGTCTGCGATTGATAAAGGGCTGGCCAATAACATGAAGAGAGACACCATCGAAAAAGCGATCAAGCGTGGTATCGGTGATCTGGAAGGTGTTAACTATGAAGAAGTTCGTTATGAAGGTTACGGTACAGCAGGGGTGGCGATTCTGGTTGATTGTATGACGGATAACCATAACCGTTCTGTCAGTGAAGTACGTCATGCCTTCAGCAAGTATAACGGAAACCTGGGGACAGATGGTTCAGTGGCCTATCTGTTTAGCAGGATGGGCATTATTGCTTATCCTGCTGGAAGTGATGAAGAAGTTATTATGGATGTGGCACTGGAAGCCGGTGCTGAAGACGTAGTAACAGAAGAGGATGGCTCTATAGAGGTGCAGACTACACCGGAAACCTTTAACGATGTTAAAAAGGCACTGGATGAGGCAGGACTGAACGCCGATTATGCGCAAATTACTGAACGTGCTTCAACAGAAACCGTGCTGGATACCGAAAATGCCGAGAAGCTGATGCGCTTGATTGATGCACTGGAGGATCTGGACGATGTGCAGGAAGTGCATTCTAATGCTCATTTCCCGGATGACTTTGTAGGGTGACCAGAATTGTTAAGGGCAGACTGATGAGAGTTCTTGGGGTTGATCCTGGTTCGTGTATTACTGGTTTTGGCGTAATTGAAATAGATAATGGCAAACTGCGCTATGTCACAAGCGGCTGCATAAAAATGAAGGACAGGGCCCTGCCTGCAAGACTCAGGACTATCTTTGAAGGGATGTCTGAGGTAATTGAGAATGTCCTGCCTGATTTTATGGCAATAGAAGAAGTCTTTGTTTCCCGCAATGCCCGTTCTGCTCTCATGCTTGGACAGGCCAGGGGGGCGGCGATATCTGCTGGTGTAAGCAAAGGCCTGGCGGTCGGCGAATACACGGCTCTGCAAATAAAGAAATCGGTCGTCGGCTACGGTCAGGCGGATAAGGCCCAGGTACAGCACATGGTTCGAACTATACTCGCACTTGATGGCGTGCCACAGGAAGATGCGGCCGATGCGCTGGCCTGTGCTATCTGCCATAGCCACACACTGGAGCACAATCATCGTATGAGTAAACTGCGGGGAATGAAAACACAGGCATGATCGGTCAGTTGCGCGGTATTTTATTGTCTAAACAGCCTCCGGCCCTGATGCTGGACGTGCAGGGTGTTGGCTATGAACTCGATGCACCGATGACAACCTTCTATGATCTGCCAAAGGAAGGTGCAGAATTGATGCTGCACACACATCTGGTTGTGCGTGAGGATGCCCAGTTATTATTCGGCTTTTCCACAGAAACCCAGCGCAACCTGTTTCGCCATTTGCTGAAGATCAGTGGTATCGGACCACGTGTCGGGCTGGCAATATTGTCTGGTTTGTCGGTAAAAGAATTCCGTCTGTGCATCAATGGCGAGGATGTGGTGAGGCTGACCAAAGTGCCGGGCATCGGTCGCAAGACTGCTGAACGAGTGATTCTTGAGTTGCGCGATAAAGAACTACCCGGTATGTCTGCCGATGAAGACGTGGCGATTGCCGGCAGCAGTAATGAAATACGGTCTGATGCCATCAGTGCACTAACCGCACTGGGCTATCGAGCAAAGGATGCAGAAAAAGTTATAGGCCAGCTGGCAGATCAGTCTGATGGCAGTGAGGGATTGAGTAGTGAATCTCTGATAAGACAGGCCCTGCAGGCCATGTCAGGAGGCCCACGATGATAGAAACCGATCGTCTGATTGCTCCGGAAACAAAAGAAGATATTGGCGAGCGGGTTTTTGATAAGGCCCTGCGGCCGGTAAAACTCAACGAGTTTGTCGGCCAGCCGAAAATCCATCAGCAGTTGGAAATTTTTATTACCGCTGCCCTTAATCGTGAAGAAGCGCTGGATCATGTGCTGCTGTTTGGCCCGCCGGGTCTTGGTAAAACAACTCTGGCACACATTATCTCAAATGAAATGGAAGGAAAACTGCACCAGACTTCCGGCCCGGTACTGGAAAAAGCCGGTGATCTTGCGGCCTTGCTGACTAATCTCGAACAGGGTGATGTACTGTTTATTGACGAAATTCATCGTCTGTCCCCAGCCATTGAGGAAATTCTTTACCCCGCGTTGGAGGATTATGAGCTCGATATCATGATCGGTGAAGGGCCTGCTGCACGTTCAATCAAGCTTAGCCTGCCTCCATTTACCCTTATCGGTGCAACCACTCGGGCAGGGCTGCTGACGTCACCGTTGCGAGACCGCTTCGGTATCATACAGCGGCTGGAATTTTACGGTAGTAAACAGCTACAGCAGATCATCCACCGCTCCTGTGGCATTTTGGGCGTAAAAGCTGATGATAAGGGTGTGGCAGAGATTGCCCGCCGCTCACGGGGAACGCCGAGGATTGCCAACCGACTACTGCGACGTGTGCGTGACTATGCCGAAGTTAAGGGGGATGGGCAGCTGAACAAAAAAGTTGCCTGTTCTGCGCTGGATATGCTGGAAGTCGATGAACATGGTTTTGATGAAATGGACAGGCGATTGTTGTCAGCAATTGTACAGAAGTTTGATGGCGGCCCGGTAGGTGTCAATAATCTCGCGGCAGCTTTAAGTGAAGAAAGGGATACTCTGGAGGATGTCATCGAGCCTTACCTGATTCAGCAGGGCTTTATCATACGAACGTCGCGAGGGCGCGTCGCGACACGCCTGGCATGGCAGCATTTCGGACTGGATTATCCTGATGACTCAAAAAGATCTGAAGCTCAGCAGGGAGAGTTGTTGTAGAGAAGTTTCAAATTCCAGGTTTTAAGTTCAAAACCAGTTAACCACAGAGGACATAGAGGACATAGAGTTTTTAAAGTTGAGTAAATCAGATATCACGAATCAGGTGTTACGCAAATCATAAAACGTAATACCTAAAACCTTATTCTTGCACACCTCTATGGTGAGACGGTTTTGATCTTCTTGTAGTAGAAATTCACCTCTTTTTTACCATTGTGAAAGACTGGTAATTTCTTCTTATCCCTGTATAGTTTGGAAGAATTTTTTGGCAAATGTGTGGCCCTTTCGGTAAACAGTTTGAGCAACCCGACATTCGTATTCCCGATTCGTATTTATTATGAAGACACCGATGCCGGTGGAGTTGTTTATCACGCCAATTATCTCAAGTATATGGAGCGCGCCAGGACTGAATGGCTACGTGAGACAGGCTACGAGCTGACTAAGCTGGAACAGGAACAGGGGTTTATCTTTGCTGTGCGGTCTGCGAATGTTGACTTCCTGAAACCTGCTTTTCTGAATGATCTGCTTCAGGTACATGTGACTGTTGCCCGTAAAGGTAAGGTATCACTGGACATCCTGCATGAAATTTACCGTGAAAATGTTTTAGTCTGTCGCGCAGGCATCAAACTGGCAGGCCTTGCAGCGGGTTCCTTTCGGCCGCAGGCAATACCCTTCGAGATAGATTGAGTGTCAGTTATACAAAGATCATAAGAGGAGAAAACCGTTTGGAAACAGTCGTAGAACTTGTCAACCCGCAACAGAGTCTGTCTATTCTGCATATGATTATGCAGGCTACGCTGGTGGTGCAACTGGTCATGGCGCTGCTGATGCTGGCATCTGTCGTATCATGGGCATTGATCTTCCAGAAGTGGAGTGAGATCAGGCAGGCTCGAAATGCGGCCGATAATTTTGAAAATTCTTTCTGGTCAGGTGGTGATCTGGGCAAACTTTACTCTGAGTGGGGCGGGAAGGAAGCCAGTGATGAGAGAGGCATGGCCAGCATCTTTATTGCCGGTTATCGGGAATATTCCCGCCTATACAATAAAGAAGGGATAAAACGCAGTGAAGTGACGGATGGGGTGCAGCGTGCCATGCGTGTGGCTTTGGCGCAGGAAATCGAGGATCTTGAAGGGGGCCTGTCGTTTCTTGCCACCGTCGGTTCAATATCTCCCTATGTCGGTTTGTTTGGTACGGTCTGGGGCATTATGAACTCGTTCCGTACCCTTGGCGTCATGAAGCAGGCGACCATTGCCTCGGTTGCTCCTGGTATTTCCGAAGCACTGGTAGCCACTGCCATGGGGCTATTTGCAGCGATCCCTGCGGTGATTGCCTATAATCGATTTTCCAATAATGTAGAACGACTAATCATGCGCTACGAAATGTTTATGGAAGAATTTACCAGTATCGTTTCCCGCCAGAGTTACCACAGGAAATCCGGCGATGTTTGAACACTCACGGCGTAGCCGAAAAAGTCAGATGAGTGAGATCAATGTTGTCCCTTACATTGATGTCATGTTGGTATTACTGGTTATTTTCATGGTCACAACACCGTTATTGACGCAGGGCGTTGAGGTTGAATTACCTGTAGCAATATCGGATGCGGTGAAAGATCCGGATATTGAGCCATTTTTATTATCGGTAGACAGGAATGGGCAGTTATTTGCAAATGAAGAAAAACAGCCACTCAGCGGCGAGGAAATTGTCAGGAAGGCCTCCATTGTCTATAAACGAAACCCGAAAACACCCTTTCTTGTGAAAGGAGACAGGCGAGTGAAATATCAGGCAGTGATGACTGCCATGGTGTTGTTGAAGCGGGCGGGCATTCCAAAGGTAGGCCTGGTAACAGAACCACCGGAAAAATAATTGTGACGGGTGGAACTAGTGTAGTGTTTCATATTAATTAACGATTAAGAGGCCCACAAATGGTTCAAGACAAGGCGCAGATTGCAGGTAATGGTTAATCCCTTGCCAAGAGCTGCAACGCCGTATTGGGCCATTTGTGGGTCTCCCTTCGGGCGCGGCGAGAAACTGTCATCTACAGCGTTAGGTTCCTTGCAAAGGGAACAACCATTTACTGCGAAACCTGCCTTGTAGCTAACAGCTTCTCGTCACGCTTAATCGTTAATTAATATGAAACACTACACTAGCAGGCGGCTATTAAAAAAGCGGCATTTAAGTCCGGTTGCCTTAGGTCTCGCAATTTTGTTGCACGGTCTTTTATTCGGCATCATGTTTATCAAGGTGGATAGCCATCTGAAACCGGTGGCGATGGTTAAAGCTATGCAGATGAATGAAGAGAAGCCCATCGATATTATTGAAGCATCGGCCGTCGATAAAAAAGTATTGGAGGAGAGAAAGGAAAAGAAGAAGGCCATAGAGCGCGAAAAGCAGCGCAAAATAACCGCTGAAAAAAAGCGCAAGGCAGAGGCTAAACGCAAGGAGGAAGAAAAGATAAAGAAGGCAAAGGCTGAGAAAAAACGCAAAAAAGAAGCGAAGAAGAAGGCGGCTCTAAAGAAAAAGAAGGCTGATAAGGAAAAAGCACGTAAAAAAGCTGAAGCGAAGAAGAAAAAAGATGCGAAGCGTAAAAAGAAACTTGCTGAAGAGAAAAAACGAAAGGCTGCGGCTGACAGGAAACGTAAGGTAGAAAAAGAACGTAAGCGTAAAGAGGCTGATATGAAGAAACAGCTGGAGGCGAAAGCAAGAGAAGGACGGGCGCGTCAGGCCATGAGCAAGTATGCGCCGCGCATTCAAAGAAAAGTGCAGGATAACTGGTACTTGCCACCACGCGGTGCAGAAGGCTGTAACCCTACTGTACAGGTCAATCTTGCACCGGATGGCAAGGTGTTGAGGGCGAGGATTGTGAAGAGCAGTGGTGACAGTTTCTGTGATGAATCGGTAGAGAAGGCCTTCATGCGGGCCTCACCAATACCGATACCACTGGATCCAGACCTGTATTCCGAATTTAAGGTCATTGATTTTCCGTTCAGACCATAAGGGAGCCACTCATCAATCAGACTTATTCAGAAATTCCCTAAGGAAATCTTCAGCTTTCGGGGCTACAATATTGCCAGAGACGACTACAGGAACATGAAATTATCTAATATGAAAAAACTTGCTGCACTGCTAATTATTCTGTCGGGGCTAATGGTCAATCCCGTACAGGCAGTACTCACCATTGAAATCAACAGGGGTGTTGATGTAGGCATACCGATTGCCATTGTTCCTTTTAGTTGGAGCGGTGCTCCGGTGGCAGGTGAAAGTATGACAGAAGTTATCGAGGCGGATCTTACCCGGTCAGGACGTTTTGACAGTATTCCGCAGGCTGATTTTTTGCAGCAGCCACACAATGCGAAAGAGGTAAGGTTCAAGGACTGGCGTCTGATCAAAACAGATTATCTGGTGGTCGGCAGTATACGGCAGACGGGTGCAACAACCTATAATGTAAAATTTCAGTTGATGGATGTATTCAGGGGCAATACATTGACCGGCTATCAATATAATATCCAGAGCACAAAACTGAGGAATGTAGCACATCTGATCAGTGATATTATTTATGAAAAGCTGACAGGAGAAAAGGGGGCCTTTAATACAAAGATTGCTTATGTAACCGTAGAGAAAACGAAAAAAGGGAGGCGTTTTTTACTACAGGTTGCAGATTCAGATGGCTTTGACCCACAGACAATACTCGATTCACACCAGCCGTTGATGTCTCCCGCCTGGTCTCCGGATGCGCGAAAGTTGGCCTATGTCTCTTTCGAAAAAAAGCGTTCAATGATATACATACAGCGTTTGTCAGATGGTAAGCGTGAGAAGGTAGCCAGTTTTAAAGGTATAAACAGCGCCCCGGCATTCTCCCCGGACGGCACGAAACTGGCATTCGTTTCGTCAAAGGACGGTAATACTGAGATATATGTGCTCGATTTGCGTACGCGTGCCATCAAGCGGCTGACCAATAATCATGGCATTGATACCGAACCATCCTGGTTGCCAAATGGCCGGGGGCTTGTGTTTACCTCAAGCCGTAGCGGGCAGCCCCAGATTTACAGGATGAATGCTGATGGATCGGGTGTACAGCGTCTGACCTACTCCGGAAAATATAATGCCAGGCCATCTGTTTCAGCAGATGGTAAACTGATGGTTATGATTAGCCGTGGCAAGGGGCGCTTTCACGTGGCGGTGATGAATTTACGTAGTAAAGAGATAACCAGGCTTACCGATACACTGCTTGACGAATCTCCGAGTTTCGCGCCAAATGGAAGAATGGTACTTTATGCAACTGAGCAGGATAATAAGGGTGTGCTTGCAGCAGTATCATCCGATGGCCGCGTGCGGCAAACATTAAGATTTTTACAAGGTGACGTCCGCGAACCGGCATGGTCACCATATTTAAGATGATAATAGAACGAGGATAGGTGAAGAGATGAATAATACGAGTAAGTTAATTCTAATAGTACTGTTGGCTGGCATGGTAGTAGTAAGTGGTTGTAATAAGAAAAACCGCAAGGCAGAAGGTGCTGACATGGGAAATACTGGGGTCTCTACATCCGGTACCGGAACCGAATTTGGTCCTGATGGTAAACCCCTGGGTGACTGGCAGAGTGGTGCATTAGCAGACCTCCTTGCCCAGACACAGGTTTATTTTGCCTATGACAGCACTGAGCTGGATGCCGATAGTCAGGCAATTGCTGAAGCTCATGCCACTTTTTTAAGTAATAATCCTGCAACCAAAGTAGTACTCGAAGGACATGCAGACGAAAGAGGTACGCGTGAATACAATCTCGCCCTGGGCGAACGTCGCGCACAGTCTGTTGCGGATGTCTTTGTCGCCCTGGGTGTCAGCCCCGCGAATATCGAGGTTATTTCCTACGGTGAAGAAAACCCGGTAGCAGAAGGGCATGATGAATCCTCATGGCGTCTAAACCGCCGTGTTGAAATACGCTATGACAGGTAGGATCAATCGTTTTTCGATGAGGAGTTTATTATTACCGATGGTACTCAGCTCCTTGCTGTTATTGAGTGCCTGCAATGAAACGACGGCTGCAACTGTACGGCCGTCTGCTGCTCAGGTAAACCCGCAATTACAGCTGCTAGGGCGTGTTAACAGCCTGGAGAGCGAAGTATCAAGGCTACAGAATACAGTTGATGTGCAGGAAAACGAACTGAACAGACAACGCGAGAGATTATCTGGAATTTTCGATGATCTTGACCGCCGTATGCGCAGTATCGAAATGTCTTCGCCATCCATGACTGCGCCTGTTGCGCCTGCGTCTAGTAAGATAACTGACAATGAAATCCCCTCTATTCCAAAGCAGGGGGATAGGGTGACTTCGGCGATTACACCTGCAGATACGAGTGGCACAAATCAGGCAGGGATGCCTGCACCCGCTGCGGCGGAATTGTCAGCGGAAAATTCAACTCAAAGTAGCCAGGATGGGCCTTCTCAACTGGAGCAGGCTTTATATGACAGAGCATTCGATCTTCTAAAACAAAGTCGCTATGAGGAAGCCATTGCCGCTTTCAAGGAATTTCAAACACGATTCCCAAGAAGTGCATTAGCTGACAGTGCTCAGTACTGGATAGCAGAAGCCCATTATGTGAATCGCGCGTACGATGCAGCTCTGTACGAGTATAATGCACTGATACAGCGCTACCCTGAAAGTAAGCGACTCCCTGATGCGATGTTGAAAGTGGGGTATATCCACTTCGAAAATGAGCAGTGGGAGCAGGCAAGAAGGGCGCTGAATGCGGTGGTTATTCGATATCCTGGCAGTCGTGTCGCAGTTTCGGCAAAAATGCGGCTAGATCAGATGAAAAAAACAGGGCATTAAACCCAGATAAAGGACGAAGGATTAAAGATAAAAGTTGAGAGTGATTTAATCTTTAGTCCTTAGTCCTTAGTCTAAACCCACTCCATTGCCTTCAACATCAAACAATTCCCCGATCCCTGCTGCAGACCGCGAACTACGTATTTGTGAGATTTTTTATTCACTACAGGGTGAATCAGGAACGGCAGGTTTTCCAACAGTATTTATCCGCCTGACAGGATGCCCTTTGCGTTGCCGCTATTGTGACACCAGTTATGCATTTTCAGGAGGAGAGCGTATGCCTCTTTCTGGAATTTTGCAGCAGGTTAAATCGTATTCTGCTCGTTATGTAACTGTTACTGGTGGCGAACCATTGGCGCAGCGAGACTGTTGGCTATTGTTGAAGATGCTCTGTGATGCCGGTTACACCACATCACTGGAAACAAGTGGTGCAATAGATATAAGCCAGGTGGATAAACGGGTAACAACTGTTATGGATATCAAGACGCCCGGCTCTGGCGAATCGGACCGTAACCGCTTCCAGAATATCGAACTGCTGAAAAGCAGGGATCAGGTCAAGTTAGTGATCACTGATCGGGTGGACTATGACTGGAGTCGGCAGTTTATAGAAGAAAATGAATTGGCAGGGAAGTGTGAAATACTCTTTTCGCCAGTGCATGGTGAGCTTGATCCAGTGGACATGGCCGAATGGATACTGGACGACAATCTTCAGGTTAGAATGCAAATCCAGCTACACAAGTATCTGTGGGGAGATGAGCGTGGTAGATAAGGCAGATAAAGCAGTGGTGCTTCTCTCCGGTGGCCTGGATTCCGCGACCACCCTTGCTATCGCACGTAATGAAGGCTACCAGTGTTTTGCACTTAGCTTTGATTATGGTCAGCGTAATCGTGTCGAACTGGAAGCAGCTGGGCGCGTGGCTAAAACTGGTGGGGCCGTAGAACATAGAATTCTTAATCTGCCGATTGGAGAACTGGGTGGTTCTGCTCTAACGGATGATGCTATTGATCTACCGAAAGCCAGCGAGTTTGAGGATAGCGGCATTCCTGTTACCTATGTTCCAGCGCGGAATACAGTATTTTTATCCATGGCATTGGCTATGGCCGAGATAGTTGGCGCCAGGAATATTTTTATTGGGGTCAACGCCGTTGATTACTCAGGCTACCCGGATTGCCGTCCTGAATTTATTACTGCCTTTGAAAATTTGGCAAATCTGGCAACGCGTGAAGGTGTACAAGGTGATGGGTTTCGAATCAGAGCACCATTGATTGATATGACTAAGGCCGACATTATTAATACAGGCGTTAGGCTGGGCGTTGATTACAGTCTCACAATATCCTGTTATAATCCGCTGACTGACGGGCTGGCCTGCGGGGTTTGCGATTCATGCCGTTTACGAGCAGACGGGTTTAACATGGCAAATGTAGCAGACCCAACTGTTTACCGGTCTGTGAGATAGAATTATCAGGGCACTCTTGAGGCAAAACTGATAGAAAATTGGAATAAATCCGCTATAGTAGAAGGCTTATTCCCAGGTAGCCACAAAGCAGTATACTTTGAAGAATATATTTTTTTAACCAACAATAAATACTATAAATTTTATGATATCAATCAGTAATTAAAGGAGAATTTAGATGGTTTTTGGCGATTTCTCAACAGCCTGGTCAACGATGCTATGGTTAACATTTGGTCTGGCCCTGATCATGGGTGCAGTGATACAAAAAACCAATTTCTGCACTATGGGGGCAATATCCGACTGGATAAATATGGGTGACCACGGCAGGATCCGTGCCTGGATGTTCGCGATCGCGGTGGCTCTGTTAGGTGTTACCTTGTTTGAAACACAGGGCCTTATCACTCCTGACCTCGCAATGCCGCAATACCGTAGCGGAACCTTGATCTGGGCTGAGAACATGCTTGGTGGTTTTTTATTTGGTATTGGCATGACATACGGATCCGGTTGCGGAAACAAGACCCTGGTTCGTATGGGCGCTGGAAATTTAAAATCGATTATAGTTTTTTTGGGCATCGGCGGCATTGCCTATTATATGGTTAATTCATTACCAGGCACTGACCAGACATTGTTTTCGCTACTCTTTTTTGACTGGATCAGACCGCTTGCAATCAACCTGGACAGCGGTGCACAGGATTTTGGGACATTACTGGCAGGCCCCGAGAATGCAGCCTCTGGCCGACTCTGGATTGGCCTGCTGTTAGTTTTGGCACTAATAATCTTTATATTCAAATCAGCCGATTTCCGTAAAAATTTCGATAATATCCTTGGTGGGCTGGTAGTTGGACTGGTAGTTGTCGGTCTCTGGTATGTCACATCGAATATATTTCTTCAGAGTCAGTCTGATTTTGATGGTGAAGTACAAATAACTCTCCGTGAATATCTTGACCCGACCACATCTCAGTGGGATATGGCCGAGGACTTGCATAAGGACTGGGTTGGACCAAAACCATCCAGAAATTCTGGCAGCCCAATGTCATTTTCATTTATTAACCCATTGGGACAAACTCTCGGTTATGTATTTACAGGTTTTCAAAAGATAAAAATTGTCCTGGGTGTAGCAATTGTCTTTGGTGTCATCTTTGGTTCATTTCTCATGTCATTATGGAAGAAAAGTTTCAGGATTGAATGGTTTGCCTCAGTCAAGGATTTTTTCAATCATGTTGTCGGTGGTATTTTGATGGGTTTTGGTGGCGTACTTGCACTGGGTTGTACTATTGGGCAGGGGGTTACCGGTGTAAGTACACTTGCTTTGGGCTCATATCTCGCCCTGATATCGATAGTATTTGGTAGTGCTCTGACGATGAAAGTACAGTATTACAGGATGGTATATGAAGAAGCTGGTTTTTTTAGTGCTCTGAGCTCATCTCTGGTTGACATGAGGCTGCTTCCTAGTATGATGCGCAAACTCGAAAAAGTCTAACAGCCTGAAGCCAGTGTTAGATGAGTATTTGGGTCGTTAGCTCAGTCGGTAGAGCATCTGACTTTTAATCAGGCGGTCGGGCGTTCGAATCGCCCACGACCCACCAAAAACAAAGCCTTGAACACGATAACGGTTCAGGGCTTTTTTAGTGTCTGAAAATCACTGCAGGACCCTCCTGTCATCCATACCAACGATCTGCACAGTGTTTCTCATTGTTACCCATAAGTTTACTATCAAAAAATGAATAGTTTCACTCATATACGTTGCCGTATGTATCGTAAAGCCCGTTCTGGTTTCCACGGTATTGGAATAACCGGTGCTGAGAACACATAGTCATCATCACAACCAGCGGACGGTCCATCCACTGAATTTGACTCCTGGTTCAGCAGCTGACCGGTTTGTGATCTAAACCAATCCTTAGCCGATGAGAGATAACAGTCGTTTTGCATTTAGCCGACTCTGCATCTCTTCAGCATCACACTCGTCACAGACAACACGGTTTCGACCAGTCTCCTTGGCTTTATAAAGGGCGGCATCTGCACGCTTCAAGAGAGTATCGAGGTCTAAATTGCCATCAGCGACACCAAAGCTGGCGCTGATGGCTATGTCTTCGCCGTTGAACGCAATTGGTGTCGCTGCAATCTTCTGGCGTAATTTTTCTGCGAGTTGTACAGCCGCATCAGATGCTGAAGCCTTCAGCAATATAGCGAATTCCTCACCACCGATTCTTGCGCAGAGGTCAGATTTACGTATCACTTGTAGGAGAATACTCCCAACTTGAATTATTGTTGCATCACCCGCAGCATGGCCAAACTTATCGTTGATTTTCTTGAAGTGATCAATATCAATGGTTATGACCGAAAATACTTCATTATTCCGCTGACAGTAGTCAACTAACATTTTTCCTTTTTCATAAAATGCACGGCGGTTATTAAGTCCGGATAATTCGTCCTTCAGGGCCAGAGTTTCTGCAGCCTCCTTCGCATTATTGAGTTCATGGGCCAGCATAAAACTCTTATTCAATGTCAGCGACAGAATTTTTCCTGCGCGAATGGTATAAATATAGAAGACAACTGCCCCCATCACTAACCCCATCGGCAACAGACCGCCCTGTATGAGAAACCAGCCAGTTATTGGTAACAAAAGGCTGGCAATCGTGACCAGTGTCATGGTGCGATTGGCAGAGTAGACAAAAATAGCACCACCAGACAGGCCCATCAGAAAATAATAGATTACTACCTGATGCAGTTGAGAGTCGATGGGCATGATGTACACAGCCCCAATGCCCCAGGAAATCGACGACAGGAGCTGTGTTACAAAATACGGCATTTCCCAGGCCAGTATATCTTTACCCTGCGGCTTAACATGATTGTAGAGCATGAACAGGATGAGTCGAACAATAGCGGTATAGGTAAGGATAATAAACCAGCTAATCAGTACTTCTTTTTGTTGCACCGGCCACAGAACTGCAGAAAGCAATGCAGCGCTAATCAGACTGGCGAAAATAGCTGGGTAAGATTGATGATAAAGTAGTTGCAGGTTATCTACTCGTACCAGATCATCCAGCTGTAAATCAGTATTTTTTTCTTCCATGGTGTTTGTTCTCCAGCTTTCTTTTTTGAAGGTCTACTCGATTGAATGCAGGCAAATATCTGGGGAAATTAGCGTAAAGAAACGGAAGACTTAACCGTATTCTTCTCTCCGTCGAGTAATAATCAGAGTATTCATTTCTTCAAACCTTTTCTGAGCGCGATATTCTGACAGAAGGATTCCACACACCTTGCAGCGCGTATCAATATTGCCATTCAACACATCTCTTTTGCTAAAGAAATGCTCATGTTTACGATTCAGCGCATACACTACTTTTGAATGGAACATCCTTGTTTTCTGTTCGATAAACTCACCAAAATTACTTTGTTCTCTATTTTTTTTACAACTTAACATTATTTCTTCCCTGGGTTAGACATCAAACACTTATATCAATGTTTATCTCTTCCCTTAAAAAATAGCAGAAAAATACCATTCATCAAGTAAAAATGACCGTTTATCTTGATGAATGGTATTTTTCTGCTATTTTTTAAATTAGGTTTTAGTTAATCGAATATTGATTGACTTTTTTAGAGGAGGCGAAAGCTTCACGGAAGAGCCATAGTGGCTGAAATATAATATTCAAGGAGATGAGATAGTGCTTATATTAACAAGACGCACAGGCGAGACGTTAAATATTGGTGATCAGATTCAGGTAACAGTGCTTGGAGTCAATAGAAATCAAGTCAGTATCGGGATAAATGCGCCAAAAAAGGTACCGGTACACCGGAAAGAAATCTACGAAAAAATCAAACACGAAAACCTTGAAGATGGAGACTGACAGCTAGCTATAGTGACCATCATCATAGATCCGGTGATGGATGATGATGGTTCCAAAGTACAATACTGGAAAAGTCAGATGTGAAGGTATTTATCATAGTATTTTCTGCCTGATGGTAACCCTGCCCTGGTCGGGGCGGTGCAGGATTTCTGAATTCCACTGTTTCTGTCGAATTAAATTAGTTACTCTCTAGTAAGAGAAACGTAGGTGGACAAATAACTCCTCGTTTCACGCATCCTGCTTTCTTCCAGCAAAACCCTGTTTCAACAGTCCTCCTGCCGCTGTATTTCTGGGTTCTAACTAGACCATCTGAGACAGACGGTCATTATTTCTTGACGAATGGTATTTTTATGCTAGTTTTTTAGATAGGGTGTTGTTAATCGATATTACAAATAAATAAAAAGTGGGGTGGAAATAAATGTCGTTGGAACGAGAAATTGCTGTGATGATTATTAAAGCATTGAATCTGGAAGATGTCTCATTGGATGATATCGATGCAGAGGTAGCAGCATTGTCTGGTGAGGGTCTTTGTCTGAATTCTATTAGTACCCTTGAGCCGGTGCAAGATATTAAGAAACCTCTAATCAATTAATGAAAATGACCGGTGATATTTAGTCTAAATCAAAGGTTTGCCGGATACCTGCTATCGCATGTAAGACAGGCCATTTATTAATTCTGTCTTTATTTTGGCTATCTACTTGCGACAAAGATTGCCCTCGTTGGTGCAGGATGGCCTTCAACCGTTTTACTTTGATCGTCTAGGTCAAGAAAATCAGGCAGAGATTCATATTTCATCCAGTCGGTAGACCTTTGTTCTTCCCGGCTCGTGGTGGAAACGTCCACAAGTTTAATGTTGCAGAATCCGGTACGATGTAGCCATATCTTCAATGCTGTGGGCGTCGGTATAAACCAGACGTTTCTCATTTTTGCATAACGGGAATGTGGTACTAATAATTCTTCTCCAGGCTCATCGAGTACCAGTGTTTCAAGAACTAATTCTCCACCCGGCCTGAGACATGAGTACAGTTTGCTAAGGTGATCAATGGGTGAGCGTCTGTGATAGAGGATGCCCATGGAAAAAACGCTGTCAAAGCATGCCAGATGAGCAGGTAGGTCATCGATGCCGACAGGTAGGATACGTGCATTGATGTTATGAGAAATAGACTGGGTGAGTGCCCTGAACTGCATGTTGAACAGTACAGCAGGATCTATACCTAACACCCATTTAGCACCTTCCCCTAACATGCGCAGCATAAAGTACCCATTGCCACAGCCAACATCCAGGATTTTTCTTGATTTCAGCGGGCTAATTTTCCCTGCGAGTTTTTGCCATTTGAAATCAGAGCGCCATTCACTGTTTATTTCTACCCCAAAGAAGTTATAGGGGCCTTTGCGCCAGGGGTGTAAGTTCCGGAGTTGATCTTCCAGGTGATCATATTTGTCCTGGTTTAATTGACGCTTTTCACCAATCTGGATTGTGGGCAGTGAAAGATTGTATTTTTCTGTGCTGTACTGGGAGAGTTGTTTCAGTGTTTGATGCCAGCGTCTGTAGTCACCATGGGCAGCGCAAATGCTATCGGATAGTGTTAGTTGTTCATTTAGCCAGTCCTGCAAGGCCGTGTCTTTGAAATATGTTAACCAGGAGTCTGGGTGGTTCATTCTTTTAAGCTGAGAGGCGTGCCATAAGTAGTGCTGCTATATAGATTATACAGGTTTGCAGGCAAAAAAAAGCCCGGCGACGCCGGGCTTTTAATCATACAGTAATGATCACATACGCTGACTGGGTACCTCGATGGGGATACCTGTGTTCATGTATGCCTCGTATAACTCAAGATTTTTATATGCGTCACTTTGAGGTTTCAGAGGTTTAGCACGCACCTGTTTGTTACAACCCCCATAGCGACGGTGCAGGGTGCCAAGGGGCTTACCTTTGAGTGCCCACTTGGTGCGGTAAACCGGGAAGCCTACGCCATGACCAAGTCCGGCGCCCAGGACGTTACCACGTACCGTGTTGCCGGCATTTTGTACATGACATCCGGCACAGGAAAAGTTCAGCTGCCCACGGCGTGCCCAATAGAACTGCTTACCTTTTTCATAGGCGGCTATTGCCCCAGGACTATCTATCTTCACAGCCATCTTTTTGCCGTTTGAACGCATTTTGAAGGCAATAGCCAATCTGGCCATATCACCATATTTCAGGTTCTTGATGGGTTTTTCACCATTACGAACACGGCATTCATTGATGTCTCCTACGACAGTACGCACCTGCTTGCTCTTTGTATCGTAGAAAGGGTAGCCGACTGCCAGTCCTTTAGCACCGTTTTTGAAACAGCTGGCATAAGTTTTACCGTTAGCAAATGGTGTGTTCCAGAGTTTCTCGGCTTTGTCTACTTCCTCATCATAGGGCGGAAATTCCATCAACAGTCTCCAGTTTTCAACCTGATCCGCATATTGTGGCAGTACATTTACACCATCTTTATATGCTTCCAGTGGGACTGTCGGGAAACGTTTTTTGTAATAGGCCTGGAATTGCTTCAGGTCATCTTGGGGTGTCGCAGATGCTGTTATCGGTGCTCCGAGAGCAATGCCGAGACCCGCAAGCACTAATATAAGTTTTTTATTCATAATACTCCTCCTGGTAGTCATGACCAGGCCAGTTTTGACTGACCTGGTCATTCCGTAATAGATATACTTATTTTACGGTTGTTTTGGCGCTGCCGGTCTTACCCATGTTATCTTTCCAAGAAACATTGATTTTATCGCCGGATTTTGCGTTCTTGACGCGAATACCGACCAGTGGGTTCTTGGAGACACCAATGCCCAAAGATGCATCAGCCACAGTTTTTCCATTGACGGAAAAAATCATTGTCTGGATGAAGTTAGCAGGTATCAACTTTTTGGTTTTCTTATCCTTGCGGTTTCCAGTTTCCATAGGATGCTGGACCAGTACGAGGATTTCAGTTGCGTTTCCCTTTTTACGGGCTTTAATTTTCGTTGCCATTATTTCAGTACCTTAGCTGTTGACATGCGGGGATGGTTTAACCACCACATCCGCCGACGGTTACTTTGATCATTGCGGAATTTTTCAGTATTTTCCCGCCCGAATTGACATAGGCGAAGACGTCTGAGGTTTTGCCCATTTTTACACGAGTAGTGTAAAATCCTTCAGCGCCGCCGCTAAAGTCCACTTTCGTTGCCAGTGGCCTGGGGTTTTTCGCAACAAAAATTGCGATGCTCTTGACGTCAGGCAGTGCTGTCGAGATTTTGATTGGAACAACAGCTCCGTTTTCAGCCTGTAATGGTGCTTTGATTTTGATGTCTTTACTTACTGCTCCTTTAGAGCCAAAGACTGCTTTGCTTGCTGCAGCGAGGTCGGTGGCAGCAAATGCTGCGGTTGGCCATCCGGCTGCAAGTGCCTGCCCTGATCTAAGTAAGCCGGCACCAGCTGCGACAGCCAGTGCGCTAGTAGCGACTGTTCCTTTCAGAAATGTTCTACGCTTCATGTTTCCAAGCTCTCCTGAGTTTTGAATTGACACCATCTTATACTAGATGGTGTATAGAAATGTAACAATGTTATCGATATCGCTTTCAGAAATTATTTTGTGACGCCCGAAAGGAGGCATGACTGTATTAGGGTTAGCAGCCGTAGCATCCCAGATTTGAGCACGAAGTTTCGCTTTATCAGGGAAACGTGCTTTCATGCTGACCAATGGTGGGCCGACGTTGCCAGATGCAGGCAGATCAGCAGGCCATCTTTTGGTCACTACATCGTGACAGGCCAGGCAGTTACCTTGTTTACGGGTAATAATGACACACCAGCCTTTAGTGGCTGCATCAGTCGGCTTCGACGCTTTGCATTGTTTTTCGGTGGGTAGACTTTTTTCGCCAGCAGAAGCAATAGGTAACATAGCGAGGTTACCCGCTAAAAATACTGCCCCTGCAGTCGCGATTAGAGAGAAAGATTTCCTCATAATTTTGTGGCCTCCTCAAGCACTAGAACTAATTAGATATGCCGGAATGCGCTTGATCTTTATGTCAATACACAGCGGCGTTTATTTTGTGACGTATAGCATACATATATTTGCGGTAATCGCAAAGGGATTATTGCAATTTTTTTCCAGAGAGACTCAATTTACTAGCTTTTTTTACTTTATCAGGCTGTATTTTTCGTTATTTTTCTTTCTCTAATGCTGCAAGGTTCTTTATTTCTTTGATTCTTGCCGTAATACTGGCCTGTGCATAGAAATCATCTTTGCTGGCAAATGAGCGCGCAATATTAAGTTGCTGTGTGGCTGAAGGGTAATTCCCGAGTAACGCATAGGCTTCGGCCAGCGCGCGATGAGATTCCATTTTCGAACCGGTTTTGCTTTCTGCCTGCGATAACTTTTTGTAAAAAAGAACGCTTTTCGGGAATTTCCTGACGGCCTTACGCAACACCTTTCGTGCTTCGGCATAGTTGCCATGATGGGCCAGGGCTTCTGTGTAATAGGTAATTGCAGAGAGTGATGATTTGTCGGATTTATAAATATCACTGAAAAGCTTCAGAGATTTATCATTGTCTCCCGCGGCAGACGCTATTTGAGCTTCCAGTATTCTGAATAACATTTGATCCGGCGCCCGATCAAGTAATAAGGCGGTTTCTTTTCTCGCTGCTTTATATTTTTTTCCTTTCAACAGTGCAAGAGCCAGGCCGTAATGATCTGCCAGGGTGAATTTTGTCCCATTTTTACGAATTTTTTCTCTATAGCGGCTTTCAGCGTCATTGGCATCTGCATTCATTACCCTCAATTTTGCATGGATCAGCGTAAACCGGGTGTTATCGTTTGTTGCTATATGAGGGTAGTTAGCTGCTCTGGCTTTTGCCTCGGCGATACGGTCAGTGGTGATCGGGTGAGTCAGCAGAAATTGCGGGGCGTTGGTTTCATTCAGGATGTTGGCCTGCTGCATGCGCTGAAAAAAAGCAGGCATGGCATTGGTGTCATAGCCTGAGTTGGCAAGCACGCTTATTCCAATTCGATCTGCTTCGCGCTCAAATGCACGCGTGAATGTGAGTTGGTTGTCCAGAGATCTGGCTGATGTGATAGCGATGGCGGCTTCGGTGGCCTGACCCCCTAACAGAATGCCTGCTAGCAATGTGGCCAGATTAGGCAGCAGGTTTTTCTTCTGCGCGCTTATCATACGGGGGATATGCTGCTGCGTAACATGTGCAATTTCATGGCCTAGCACCGAAGCAACTTCTGCTTCATTTTTTGCGGTTAATAGTAGCCCGGTATTCACTCCTATATAGCCTCCGGGAACAGCGAAGGCATTGACAGAATTATCGTTAATCATGAAAAAGGTGAAGCTGTTCCTGGCCAGGCCGGCACCTTCAATTAATCTATTGCCCAGGTCATCTAGATACTCTTTTAACTCAGGGTCGTCGACCAGATTCATATAGGTGCGAGCCTGGCGATAAAATTTTTCACCCAACTGCTTCTGCTCAAGTGGGGACATGACATTGTAGGATTCGTCGCCGAGGTCAGGCAGGTTAAAATCAGAGGTCTGCCCCTGGGCAGGAGTAGTAAGTAATGAAAGCGCCAACGGCAGTATCAGAAGAAAAAAATTTATGAATTTACGGTACATGAATACGTATGGAGTGTGTTGTTTGTGCTAGTGAGAATGGGTAATCTTTGTCTGTGATCTCAGGATGGAAGCTGTCATTTTGGCTCAGTGTACACGCCTGTCAGCTGATAGAAGCAATCACAGATACTGTTTCAGTCAGTACTGTATTATACCAGAGCAAGCTATATAAGCTCGATTTGTTTTAACATGATGTAATAGAGGTGCCCTATAAAGAGGCACCCTTAAGGTGATTTACTTGTGTTTAGCCTGCGCATTGAATTATTATGCCCAATGCGTAAAATATATAATAATCTTTGCGTGAAAAGCAGCTATTATACAGGTTATACAGGCAATGATTACTGTTCGTCTGTGTATCAGTAGCGATAATCCCAACCCAATTCAATGTAATTATTTTTTAACAATATCATCTACTTTTAATTTTGGAGTAAACCATGTCTGATTTTGATCAAGAACTTGACGCACGCGGATTGAACTGTCCGCTTCCTATCCTACGGGCAAAAAAAGCAATTAATGGACTGGAGAGCGGGCAAGTGCTACGTATTCTAGCCACCGATCCCGGTTCGGTAAAAGATTTTGAAGCTTTTGCAAAGCAGACTGGCAATGAACTAATGGAATCCGTAGAAAATGGTGGCGAGTTCACTTTTTTGATGAAAAAAGGTTAATTCTAATTTTATCTTACTAACGGTGTTGTGCCGTGGAGTGAATGTTATGTCTGAAAAGAAACTCGCTATTATAGCAACCAAGGGCACCCTGGACTGGGCCTATCCCCCTTTTATTCTGTCATCAACTGCCGCAGCACTGGGCTACGATGTGATGATCTTCTTTACTTTCTACGGTCTGCAATTGCTGAAGAAAAATCTGAATCTGAAAGTTAGTCCGCTTGGTAATCCGGGCATGCCTATGCCTATGGGTATGGACAAGTGGTTTCCTGTGCTGGGTACGGCGATCCCCGGTATGGAAAGCGTTATGACTATGATGATGAAAAATACCATGAAGAAAAAAGGTGTTGCCAGTATCGAAGACCTGCGTGAACTCTGTATTGAAGCTGAAGTGAAACTGGTCGCCTGTCAAATGACTGTGGATCTCTTTGATATGAACAAAAGTGATCTTCTTGATGGCCTGGATTTTGTCGGTGCCGCGACCTTCTTTGAATTTGCGGGTGATGCAGATATCACCCTGTACATCTAGGGGCCCGTCGGACTTAGGGTTAATTTACTGCATGAAAGTCATTATGGACACAAAAATATCCCTGATTCCCTTAGTAAACCCCCGTACCAATGTGGGGGTTTTTGCCTAATTGAAACAAAATAATATGATTTGTATCACAATAAAAAGAATCACGGCGTTTTTATTGACTTACAAATAAAATTTGACCATGCTTACAGCCACTGAGAGTCATAATAAATGGTTCAAGTTGCCTGGAAACAACAATGACAAGTCCGGGTAGATAAACTATTAATATTAATAATTACCCAGAGGTAAAAATGATGATAAACCCCAAGAAGCACGTATTAGTGCTAGCTGTTGCTGCAGGTATGATTCTGCCAGGTGTAGCGATGGCAACAACTAATGGCTATTTTACAAATGGATTTGGTGTCAAAGCCAAAGGCATGGGCGGCACTGGTGTGGCCATGTCGCTCGATAGCATGGACGCCGCCACCAATCCGGCAAATATGGTCGGTGTTGGTAGTCGTATCGATGCTGGTATCACCTGGTTTAGTCCCATCCGTAGCTATACAGTTGATCAGGTCGGCCCTTTTCTTGGTCCGGAAACAGGTGCCTTTTCACTGCTACCTGGCACCTACGACAGTGATAATGAGAATTTCCTGATTCCAAGCTTTGGCTGGAATCACATGATCGATGATGTCAGTTCTATTGGCGTCACGCTAGCTGCTAATGGCGGAATGAATACTGAATACAGAAATGTTACCGCACCTGGCGCCCCCTCAGGTACCCCGGGCACTTTCGGTGCGGGGCCAGCTGGTATAGACATGATGCAGCTAAATACCCTGGTTACCTATGCACGTAAGGTTACCGACCAGGTTTCATTGGGTATTTCAGGTATCTTTGCCTTCCAGCGTTTCAAGGCGATAGGGCTTGAAGCTTTTGGTGGCCTCTCTACTAGTCCAGCTAATTTGACAGGTAATGGTTACGACACTGCTACCGGTTTTGGTGCAAAGTTTGGTATTACCGGTGAAGTAGCACCAGGTTTTTCACTCGGTGCATCGTATCAAACAAAGATTTCTATGAGTGAGTTTGACAACTATGCAGGTCTTTTTGCTGAGAAAGGTGGATTTGATATACCCTCGACTTTTAGCCTCGGGGCAAAGTTTTCTCCTGCAAAGATGCATACCCTCCTGTTTGATTACCAACGCATAAATTACACTGATGTTGCTTCAATTGCTAACCCACTGATGCCTAATCTTGGTGCCTGTATGGCTGGTGTCGCGTCGAACTGCCTTGGTGGCTCAAACGGTGCAGGCTTTGGCTGGGAAGACATTAATGTCTATAAGATTGGCTACCAGTATGATGCGGGTAAATGGCAGGCTCGAGCAGGCTTCTCCACTAATGACCAGGCTGTCCCTGACACAGAAACACTGTTTAATATCCTGGCACCCGCTGTTGTGAAAAATGCATGGTCACTTGGGCTTACTACAAACATCGGTAAAAACAGTTCGCTGGACTTTTCATTCACCTATGCGCCACTTGTAAAGGTCAAGGGGGGCAATCCTCTAGCGGCTATACCTGGTTTGGGAGACACGCAGACAATTGAAATTGAGATGAAACAGTATGAGGCTGCGGTCAATTATACCTGGAGATATTAACAGACTGGAAGGTTATGCCTAGCACTAAAAAAAGGGACAGCTTATAAGCCGTCCCTTTTTTCAAGGGGTTAAATTTTACTGAATGGGGTGAGATTATGAAGCCGTATAGCTTTCAACTGTTAGACATTTCGCTCAAAAAGGCGGTCGCAGTGTTAATGGTTTCCGGAATGCTCGTTTCCACTGGTACAGTGTTTGGACAGGAAAAAGGTACGGATAATAAACAGGAAACGAACCAGGAAACGAAAAAGGCCAAACAGGTGGCTACAGATTCCGTAACTAATCAATCAACAAGCAAGGTTCCAGCGATGATGTCAGTCGAATATATTGCGCAATTTTGTGATGCCTGGAATGCTGATGAGTTGATGACCATAGGGTTGGCTGATTCTGAATGGGTCGATAACGATGGTGATAAAGGATTCAAGATAATCCAGCTTTATCGTCGCGATTGCCAGGATAGCCCACATGTGGAAATGCAGTTTGAGCGTCAGGACGGTAAGGCCATATGTGTTTATGCCGGTAAGGTTGAAAACCCTGATCTGGACCGTTCTGCGGATTATGAGATGTATGCAGATACCAAGCGTTGGATAGAAATCGGTAATGGAGATTATGGCCCATTGAAAGCTATGATGTTTGGTCGTTTGAAATTTAAAGGTCCAAAGATCGAAGCCATGGGGAATATGGGGCCATTCAAGAACTTCCTGCTATTGTTTGGTCGTTTCCCATCAGACACGACAGTTTGTCCATAATATTGAAACCCGTATCAATCGACAGAAAAAGCCCTGCTTGCGGGGCTTTTTTTATGGGTTGGTATCTTTATCCCCGTAATGGTTTCTCGGGCGATATTCTACTGCAATAACCCAGATAGATGAGTGGGATAACAAATAATGTCAGTATTGTTGAGGCCAGAGTACCAAATATTAGTGACACCGCCAGACCGCCGAAGACAGGATCCAGTATCATTACCGTGGTAGCCAGAATAATAG
>ENA-ORDP01000535-ORDP01000535.1-marine-sediment-metagenome-genome-assembly--contig:-NODE-535-length-24491-cov-4.320879_pt1 | contig 24491 bp, 23 predicted proteins | sample MGYA00248627_ERZ508539 | MGnify/ENA primary metagenome ERZ508539 (study PRJEB26208, sample SAMN05571518) | marine sediment metagenome | biome: deep sea; feature: Hydrothermal vent; material... | reverse complement strand
GGCCCGGCCACTCCCGGTCACACCGGACCGTCCCTGACTTGATCCAAGAGCCGGGGTATCGCTAGATCCCGCGTCAAGCGCGGGATGACAGTGAGGGGTATGTGGTAATTCAGCCTTGAAACCCGGGGGAATTCCGGGGACACCATACCTGTCATATCCACAAAAAGAGCCTTATTTATGATAGCCTGTGGAAATTATGGGCGATTTTATGAAACAGTTGCGTGACCAGGCTCTCGAAAAGGAGAAAAACAGGGAAAAAACCCGCTCTGAGTCCCTGGCAGATAACGGCAACAGTAGCGATGCGGTAAAAAGCCGTGACTTAGCCGATTTTCTTGGCGTCACCCCTGAGGTCGCCGACGCCTGTTGCGGCTCTATTTGCCCACATTGCGATCTGTTCCTCGATAAAGCGATCGCGCTTGAGCAATTGGGATATCCCCACCACCTTTTTATGAATCCGACGCAAGAGGAAGTTTATAAAGAAGCTAAGGAAATCTTCGAAAAAGACCGAAAAGAGTATGAACAGTTGAAGCCAGGGCTTATTGAGAAGATGAGGGGGCAGGGCGCCTGAAAAGTTGTCTTATTAGCCGGTTTTTAGCGAAAATGACGCCCCGCATCGAAAAAACTTTCGATAATATTGTAAGCCTTTTACTATTAGTGTGTTATAATTCGACAAAATGTAAAGTTCTTGACAGCGAAAGCCGATAAGAACCTAGAAACGACCTTTTGAGAGCAGAGGGAGGTGATTAGCAGTTGAAGATTACAGGCCATGATGGCAGTATCAACCAGTCCAAGATAGACGGGTTACAAAACAGGGATAATTCGGCCCCCGCCAAATCCTCCGGGAGACCCGAAGCGGCTCCTGTCGAAAGCAGATCGTCCGAAACCGTCGCCGTCTCGACATTTGGCCGTGAGATAGGGAATGTCAAAGCTCTTGTCAAAAACGCTCCCGACATCAGGCGCGAGAAAATCGAGGCGCTCAAGGAAAAAATCGCAAAAGGCGAGTACGAAGTAAGCGGCGAGAAAATAGCCGGTAAAATAATAGAGGATATCATCAAGCAAAACAGGTGAGACCATCCGGTCAGCTTGCCATAAACCCCACCTCAGAGCCGCTATTAAAAGAACTCCTTGCGTGAGACCATCTGGTTAGTTAGCTATAAACCCTACCTGATCCTCCTCCACAGGCCCCAGCGCCAGCACAGTAAAGTTTTTTCGGCCCAGTAGCTCTTCGGCCAGTCCCCTCACATCATCAGCTTTAACAGCGTTGACATGCTCCAGCATTTCGTCGAGCGTGAATACTTTTCCATAATAAAGTGTCTGGTGAGCTATTTGCGATAGCCTGACCCCCAACGATTCAAACGACATTTTGAGATTGTCGGATACCTGCGTTTTGGCCCTGGCGAGTTCTTTGGCCTCTGGAGGTTTGTCCGCGATTTTGTCTAATTCTGTGAGCGCGGTTTCCCATAACGGACGCAGAACATCTGGCGATGACGCGGCGTAAACGCCGAAGAGCCCGGCGTCTATATACTGGTCGAAGAAACTGTAAATGGAATAGGCAAGCCCCTGCTTTTCCCTTATATTCTGGAAAAGCCGGGATGAAACGCCGTCGCCCAGAATAATGTTTAAAAGCAGAAGCTCGTGCCGTCTTGGGCTCGTGACCGGGATACCGTCCGCCGCCAGCAATACGTGGGCCTGCTCCAGCGGCTTTTGTATCACTTCAAGCCCGGCCTTTGAAGCAGGCGCTTTTAAATCTCTTTTTTTCTCGTTTCGTTTAATATCCCCAAAATAGTTGGTAACCAGTCTTTCAAGCTCAGGCATCTTGACCGAGCCGCACGCGGTCACAACGATATGCGGCGGCGTGTAGAAATTGCTCTTAAGAGATATCAGGTCGTCCCTGGTCAGCGATTTAACCGTTTCAGGCGACCCGGTGATAAGTTTGCCCAGCGGATGCCCGGCCCACCTTCGCGGATAGAGCCGGTCGTACACGAACTCCGACGGATTGTCTTCGATAGACCGCATCTCCTCCAGGATAACTTGTCTTTCAAGCTCCAGCTCATCGTCAGGAAAGCTGGAGTTTAGCGTAATATCCGCGATAAGATCGAACGCCCTGTCCAGTCTTTGCGCGATCACATGGCCCGAATAGCACGTTATCTCACGGGACGTGAAAGCGTTTATGAGGCCGCCCAGCTCGTCGATTTCAATGGCGATGCCCCCTGCGTCGCGGTTGGCGGTTCCTTTGAAGACAAGGTGCTCCATAAAATGGAACAGACCGGACTTCTCCTCCGGCTCGTCACGCGCGCCGGCGAAAACCCAGATCGCGAACGAGGTGGACTTGAAAAAGGGGATCGTTTCGCAAACGATCGGGACGCCGTTAACGACGGTTGTTTCTATCACCTCGACCGCCGCGTGAATGGCCTCCACCACCGTATGGTCTCCGGTCAGAATCCGATGATGGCCTTCTGGCGCCGCTACCTGCGGGCGGCTCCAGAAGCTCTTTATCGGTGCCAGCCACAGCTTCCTTGAAGGAGAGGCGTATTTTCCCGCTCGGATCGATTTCGATGACTTTCACCGGGATATGATCGCCCAATGAGAAAACACCCTCCATCGATTCTATCCGGAAACTGGCTATCTGGCTGATATGAACCAGTCCGTCGGTGCCGGGGAAAATCTCTACAAAAGCGCCGAAATCGGTGATTCTCCTCACGGTTCCGTCGTATATCTTATCGATGACCGCCTCCTGGGTGATATGCTCGACCATTTCGATGGCCGATTGCAGGCCTTTTCTATCCGCCGAGAATATTTTAACCATACCTTCGTCGTTTACATCGATCTGGACGCCGGTTTCGGCGACGATTCCCTTGATGACTTTGCCCCCGGGCCCGATTATGTCTCGCACCTTGTCGGGATGGATTTGAATGGTGTGTATCCGGGGCGCGTTTTCATTGAGCTCCTCTCTTGGCGAGGAGATAACCTCGTCCATTTTATCGAGGATATGCATGCGTCCTTCACGGGCCTGCGCTAAAGCGCGTTTTAAAAGCGCGACATCCAGACCGTCAATTTTGATATCCATCTGCACGGCGTTAATGCCGTTTCTTGTGCCTGCGACTTTAAAATCCATGTCGCCCAAAGCGTCTTCCATTCCCAGAATATCGGAGAGGATGGCGATCCTGTCCCCTTCTTTTACAAGCCCCATGGCGATCCCCGCCACGGCGTTTTTAATCGGCGCGCCAGCGTCCATAAGGCTAAGAGACGCGCCGCATACGGTGGCCATCGACGATGATCCGTTCGACTCCAGAATCTCTGAAACCACACGGATCGTATAGGGGAACTTCTCGGCGTCTGGCATCATAGGATCCATAGCGCGCTCGGCGAGCGATCCATGCCCGATCTCCCGGCGGCCCGGCCCCATCATTCGTTTCACCTCGCCCACGCAAAACGCCGGGAAATTGTAGTGCAGGTAAAAAGAGCGGGTCGAGCGGCCTTCGAGATTATCGAGGGTAAGCTCGTCCTGACCGGTGCCGAGCGTGGTGGTAACCAGCGCCTGGGTCTCACCCCTGGTGAACAGGCACGATCCGTGAGTTCGCGGAAGCGCGTCCACAGCGATGGTTATCTCGCGGACTTCGGTCAGCGATCTGCCATCCACGCGGCTCCCTTCGTTCAGGATCATCTCCCTTATGAAGCTTTTCTGGACTGCGCCGAACGCTTCTTTATAGGCGCCTTTTTTCTGATCGTCATCTGTATCGCCCATAAGTTCTGAGATGGCGTCGTTGCGTACTTTTTTAATGGCCGCCGACCTCGCAAACTTGCCAGCAGTGGTGACCGCCTCTTTGAGGGAGCCTTCGACTTTGCTACGTATCTCATCCACCTCGGCAAGCTCGGCTATCTCCGGGGCCTCCACTTTGGTTTTACCTATTTTCGCGACCAGATCGGTTTGTATGCGGCATATCTTTTTGATCCAGTCATGGCCGAACTCCATAGCTTCTATCAGGTCGTCTTCCAGAATCTCGCTTGCGCCGCCTTCTACCATCACAAGCGATTCCTCCGATCCGCAAAGCAGAAGATTCAGGTTCGACTCCTCCATCTGCGGGATGGTTGGATTGCAGACAAACTCGCCGTTCACCCTTCCTACGCGCACACCGGACAGAGGAGTGAAAAAAGGAAGATGAGAGAGCATAATGCAGGCGGACGCGCCGGTCAGGGCCAACACATCGGTCTGGTTTTCAAAATCGAAAGAAAGAGGATTTATAATCACCTGCGTTTCGTTGGAGTAACCGTTGGCGAACATAGGCCGGATCGACCGGTCAACCAGTCTCGATATCAACGTTTCCCTGTCGGAAGGGCGGGCCTCCCGCTTGAAAAAACCGCCCGGAATGCGCCCGGCGGCGGATGTCCTGTCCCGGTAATCCACCGTTAAAGGTAGAAAGTCGATACCTTCCCTGCCTTCATCGGCGGCGCTCACGGCGGCGAGAATTATTGTCTCCTCCAGGCCGACGACAACGGACCCGGCCGCTTGTTTGGCCAGCGCCCCGCTTTCAATAAAAAGGACTCTGTCTCCTATCTGCAGTTCTACTCTTTCAGCTTGCATCTTGCATTTCCCTCAATTCTTTCTGTAAATCATCGTGATGGCGTTTGGCGTCTGGTGTCTGGCGGCGGGGCCGCCTTTAGATTTGATATACACACGGCGCCGGTTGCTGGTATGTAAAGAAAACCCTCGAAAAGACCTTATCTGCGGATTCCAAGCGCGCTGATTATCGATTTGTAGCGCTCAATCTCCTTTTTCTTGATGTAATCAAGAAGTCTGCGGCGCCGATTTACCATCTGTAACAGGCCTCGGCGCGAGTGGTGATCCTTTTTGTGGGTTTTGAAGTGCTCGGTTAAATTGGTGATACGCTCGGATAATAGAGCGATCTGCACTTCTGCGGATCCCGTGTCCTTTTCATTGGCGCGGAATTTCCCGATTATTTCGGCTTTCCGCTCCTTTATGACACTCATATGACTTTCCTCTCTTCTCTACTTTTATAAATCTCCAAGTAACCGGCTATTAGTAACAGATAGAAGCTACTATTGTAAAGACTTTTCGACGGGAGCGGCCATTTTGGCGGGGCGATGGCGGCTGAAGAAAACAAGGTATTCAAGGTGATTGTATCCAGGGCTTTCAGTTGACCAGTTTGTCGGCGTCTATAAACTCGTACACAACCTCCCCCGGTTTGACAAGGCCCAACTGTTCACGGGCTATGGCTTCCACCCGGTCATCGCTTTTGTTCAGGGAAACGAGCGCGCGCCTGATATTGTTGTTTTCGAGATAGTATTTCTTAATTTGACTCTTAACGGAGGCTATTTCCATGTGAAGCTTGCCGACATCGACCAATCCATTCTCCTTGTAGTATGCGGTGGCGCCCACCACAAGGAAAAATATTATAGATAACCCTAAAAAAGCTCTCGGTTTATTGCGCTCCATTGGCTAATTATGAGGCAAGTCACCGCCCAACGCTATAAAAAACGCCCTTTCCCCCGTATTGAGCTGACGCGCCCAGCTCTTCTTCAATCCTGAGAAGCTGATTGTATTTGGCGACCCGGTCTGTCCTGCTCATTGAGCCTGTTTTTATCTGTCCTACGTTCGTGGCCACAGCGATATCGGCTATGGACGTATCTTCCGTCTCTCCCGACCTGTGGCTTATGACGCTGGTATAGCCGGCCTTTTTCGCCATTTCAATCGCGTCTAGCGTCTCGGTCAGCGTTCCGATCTGGTTCACCTTGATCAGAATGGAGTTGGCGACTCCCATTTCGATTCCTTTGGAGAGGATTTTTGTGTTGGTGACGAACAGGTCGTCGCCCACGATCTGGATTTTCGACCCAAGCGCCTCGGTCATAGCTTTCCATCCCTTCCAGTCGCCTTCGGCCAGGCCGTCCTCTATCGAGACTATCGGGTATTGCCTTACCAGGTTCTCGTAGAATTTAATCATCTCGTCAGATGTTTTCCTCGGCTTTTTCTCGGCGGCCATAACGTACTTGCCGTTTTTATAAAACTCCGAAGCGGCCGGGTCCATCGCCAGCATTATCTGTTTACCCCCCTTGTATCCAGCCTTGTGAACAGCTTCGAGGATAATTTCGATAGCTTCTGAGTTGCTCCGAAGGTCGGGGGCGAATCCCCCTTCATCGCCGACGGATGTGTTGTGCCCTTTGTTTTTAAGGACGCTTTTGAGGCTATGGAAAATCTCGGATCCAAAACGAAGCGCCTCTGCTATGTTTTTCGCGCCGGTGGGCATTATCATGAACTCCTGGATGTCCACGTTGTTGTCTGCGTGCGCGCCGCCGTTAATAATGTTCATCATGGGGACAGGCAGTTGTTTGGCGTTACAGCCGCCTATATAACGATAGAGTGGAAGGCCTGCGTCTTCAGCGGAGGCTTTGGCCACAGCCAGCGATACGCCAAGCATGGCGTTGGCCCCAAGCTTTTTCTTGTTTTCTGTGCCGTCTAGCTCCAGCATCAAACCATCCACCGCCGCCTGGTCCGAAGCCTCGACACCGATAAGATGAGGGGCGATTTTCTTGTTTACATTGGCTATCGCTTTGGAGACGCCTTTGCCCTGATACATGCGCTTACCGCCGTCGCGCATCTCCAGCGCTTCGCGTGAGCCTGTAGAAGCGCCGGAGGGAACCGCCGCCCGCCCGAAAGCGCCCGACTCTAAAAATAGATCGACTTCAACGGTCGGATTTCCCCTGGAATCAAAAATCTGGCGTCCGAAAAGCCCGACAATCTCGCTCATGGCATCACCTCGCTGATTTAAATGTTAATTTCATTTTTCAGCCTAATCCACCCGGAAACAATCGACAACTATAATTTGTTTTTAATCTCTTCGAGGGACATTATAGTTTCCCCCTGCCTTCGCTGGCCCGATTTTTTGCTTGCCTTGCCAGCCGTTTTGAACTGTTTGAGCGTCATGTCCCTGTCATTCGGAGCGCCAGCCTCACTTTCCAGGTTCATCAAGTCTTCAATAGTCATGACAACCGATGCGCTCTCTTCAAGCTTTTTTTTCGAATCGGATTCGGCGCCTTTTCCTTTGCGGTCGGCTTTAGATTTTTTCTTATCCAGCTCGGGGGCCACCCAGACGGCTATAAGGTCGTCCCCGGTTCCCGGATCGCCATCTTTGCCTGAAGAAATGATTAATAGATCGTAATTTTTGCCAGGCCCCGCGACGATCCAGTAAAGCTCGTTGTCCCATGCGTCCAAAGGCTTTGCGATCGCTCCCGGGGCAGGCCATTCGCCGGTCTCCTTTCGATAGTCAAGCAGAAGATTTTCAAGCTTGATGAGCCTCTTCCCGGTAACAGCTAATTTTCGAGAGCCTGACGACAACCCGGCGCTCAGAAGATTTTGTCTAGCTTCCTCGTAAGTTTTTGTATGGCCGAACCGCTCTTTAAGCTGAGCGAGCTTTTTATCAGCAAGCTCATTTTTTCCATCCTTTATGAGAAGCTTGATTTCCACGATCTCTTTTTGCGCCGCCACTTCCTGCGCCAGGTCGGTGGTTTTTTCTTTTGAGCAGGCGCCGACGGTGAAAAGCGCGAATACAGCCAGCAAAACCAATATCTGTCTCATAACAGCTACCCTCTCTTGAATAGAAATTCGATCCGGCGGTTAAGGGGCCTCGTCTCTTCACGATCGTTCGGGAACAAGGGCCTTGTATCGGCGTACCCGGCGGCGGACATCCTGTCGGCAGGGGCTCCGAGCTGTAACATCCGCTCCAGCGCTTTAGAGGCGCGAAGCGTGGACAACTCCCAGTTGGAGGGGAACCTTTTTGTGTGAATCGGCCTGTTGTCCGTGTGCCCTTCCACCACGACGATAAGGTCTTTGGTGGTCTTGATGACGACTGACAGCTCTTTTAGAAAATCGGAGCTTTCAGGGCGAAGCTCCGATTTTCCCGGATCGAACAAAGCTCTCCCCTTGATTCTTACACGGACCCCCTCGTCGGTGGATGTGATCGAGGCGTTTGTCTTAAACCCGGCCCGGATCACCGAGTCGTAAATTATATCCACCAGTTTTTCACGCGCCACCACTTCCGGAGATTTTTTTATATTGCTGTCAACATCGGCGAATCTGCCCTTTGATACAGCCTGAAACTGGCCGCGCTCCGCTTTTGTCACGCCGAACGCCTCTTGCACCGATCCCATCAGATCATGGAACTTTACTATGTCCATGTTGGCGAACGAGAGCATAAGAACGAAAAAGGTCAGAAGAAGTGTCGCCAGATCGGCGAAAGTGACGATCCATGAAGGCGCGCCTTTAATTATTTCGGCTGGTATATCCTTTGCCGTAGGCGCGCTCTCCCGATCCATTTTTTCCGCGACGGTGGCGCGCCGCACCGACACGCCTTTCTCTGTCCTGGCCGCCAGAATACTTGTTTTACATTTCGGACAGGCGTAGATCAGCCCTTCTTTAGTGATCCGATCGACCGGCACCTTGGCCTTGATCGTGCATTGCGGACAGGGAATCGCAAGCGTTTTATTTTTGGCCGGTTTTTTTTCCATCATGGTTTAGGTTTGTTGACAAGAAACTCCACCCTCCGGTTTTTCGCTCTTCCTTCGGCGGTATCGTTGGACTTGACCGGCGATATGCCACCATATCCTACCGCAGACAGATTTGCAGGGTTTACTTTTCTGGAAATAAGATACCGGACGATCACAGACGCGCGAACGCCGGATATCTCCCAGTTGGATTTATAGAGGGAAGCGCTCCTGGTTTTGACGGGAACGTTGTCTGTATGCCCTTCCACCTTGACAGTGAAATTGGTTTTTTTCAGTATATCGGCCAGGCTGTTTAGAATCGGCGTCGATTTAGGGTTTATTTTCGTCGCTCCGGATTTAAAAAGAGCCTCCCCTTTAACGCGTATAACCATTCCCCGGCGCGTCGATAAAATTTCAACGTCGTCTTTCATTTTCGATTCGACAGCCGCTTTATTAACCGTTTGGCTAACTTTGTCGAATTGTCGTATTAACGCTTTTTCTTTTTTTTCCTCTTCCTTTTTTTTCTCTTTATCAACAGTCCCTTCACCGGTAAGAGTGTCCTGGAATTCCCCCTGGCGCTCGATTTTGACGCCGAAAGCTCCCTGCACCGAGCCGAGCATCTCGCGGAACTTGATGATGTCTGTATTCGCGAATGATAAAAGCAGGACAAAGAAGGTGAGAAGAAGCGTGGCCAGATCGGCGAAAGTGACGATCCACATTGGGGCGCCCTCGAAAATCGGGTTTTTCCTTTTACCCATGGCGCAAAACTTTTTTAAATGTTATTCAATGCGAATGTTAGGAGCCAGGAAAACGTTCAGCTTCGATTTCATAAGGTTCGGATTTTCCTTTTTGGACATGGAAATTACACCTTCGATGATGAGCTCTTTTAAGGAAGTCTCCTCTTTGCTTCGGATCGTAAGTTTTTTTGCGAATGGAATAGCCAGAAGGTTGGCGATTAAAGCGCCGTAAAGAGTGGTAATCAGGGCGATCGCCATAGACGGGCCGATGGCCGCCGGATCTGAAAGAGACTGGAGCATCTGGACCAGGCCGATAAGGGTGCCTATCATGCCGAAAGCGGGCGCCAGAGTGCCTATCTGCTCGAACACCTGGGCGCCGTTGTAATGACGCTCCTGGATCGCCGAAACCTCGTTGTCGAGCATGCTTCTGATTGTCGCCTGGTCTATTCCGTCCACTAAAAGCCGGATAGCTTTTTCCAGAAAAGAGTCGTCAACTTTCTCCTTTTCCAGAGCCAGCACACCGTCTTTGCGGACTTTGGCCGCAAGTTTCACCATCACGCTGATTGTCTTCGCCGTGGACTGGGGTTTATTGATGAAGGTTTTCATCAAAGTGCGGAAGCTTGTCAGCACCGATGATATCGGGAACATGATTAAAGTGCCGGCGATTGTGCCTCCTATAACCACAAGAACGCTGGGAACGTCTATAAATGAGCCGAGACCGCCCGCGCCCAAAGACATGGCCGAGCCTAAAAGGCCCACGCCCAGCAAAAGCCCTATGATAGTCGCAATATCCATTGGTGACCTGAAATCAGATTATAATAGCAAAGGTGAATCCTTATTGTTTTCGACCCCGTTGAATGAAAGGTATTCTAGCCAGTTCAATCAGGTATTGTAAACAATAATTGTACTGATAAACCAAGAGCTTAAGATGTATCGCAAATCATTTTGATATGAAATGACATTGCCTTTACTCTGCAAGATGGCATTATAATTGGGAAGTATCTAACATACCGGCGTTTATTTCATGGGCAGTCTGACTTTCTTGGGGACAGGAACATCCACAGGTGTGCCCGCCATCGGGTGCCAATGCGAAGTATGTGTCTCGAACGATCCGAAAAACAAAAGGCTCCGGGCCTCGGTCTGGATCAAGCAGGACGGCCTGAGCGTTTTGATAGACACAAGCACAGACCTGAGAGCCCAGGCGTTGAGGGCGGGCATTACAAACATCGACGCGGTTCTTTACACCCATCATCACGCCGATCACGTTCATGGAATCGACGAACTCAGAAGTTTCAGCTTTTTCCACAAAAAACAGATCCCATGTTACGCAAACCAGGAAAGTATCAGGAGGTTGAAGGAGATGTTCGGGTACATTTTCAACGGCGCCGCCGCCGTTGGAGGAGGGAAGCCGGATCTTAGCCTGAACTATGTTGACGGGCCATTTGCGATAGGAGCGGTGAAAGTGACTCCAATCGCTGTCAAGCATGGGAGCATGGATGTGTTTGGCTATAGAATTAACGACACGGCGTATGTGACCGACTGCTCTTTTATTCCCCCCTCGTCCGAGCCGCTTTTAGAAGGGCTCGACACGCTTATTCTGGGCGCGTTGGGATTTAAAACGCATGCTACGCATTTTACTCTTGAAAAAGCTCTGGACGCCATCAAGCTGTTAAAGCCTGGCGCCGCGTATCTTACGCACCTGACTCACAACATGATGCATGAGGAAGTTTCAGCGCGATTGCCTGAGCGGGTAAACCTGGCCTGGGACGGCTTAGTGATCGATATCTGATCTAGACAGGCTCGTCGAATTCGAAAAACCCGTCTTCAAATCCATTTCCCTGTATCACTTTTTCCCATCGCACGACAATTGTAAGCTTGCCATAGCTTAACCTGGCCGACGAGACAAAAGGCGCGACCGGCCCATCCGCCATCGGGCCAAGAACAAGGCCCGCCGACCCGCCATTGGCAAAGTGATAGATGATTTTTTCAAGCCTGTTTGTGTAGTAGAAATCCATTCTGGGATTTATGGTTTTAACGACGTGGAGCCGGCCCTTGATCGAAGTCGATTTAATACCGTCGAACGTTGGAGCCGAGCCTGTAATCATGGATCGCAAAAATGAGGCGGGAATTGCGAGATTCTCTGCCAGGAAAATCGAGCTTTCGTCGTGAAAGCTCTTCTTGCCGGTGGCCGGATCGATTCTAATCGTTTTTCCATGTCCTCCGGCCAGCGCCACGACGACGGCCCCTGTTTTACTGATGATCTCAAGCCTGTGCCTATCTTTATCAAGAGCAAGCAGGATAGCTCCCGAAAAAGGTCTGTCCGCGCCAGAAACATGAAACGACCCTTTTCCAGAGAACGATGGATAAGCCGGTCTGTCAAAAACGGAGATTTCCTGTAATGCTGTATCGGGAGAAAACCGGAACGAGGCGCAGGCGGCCAGTCCAAAGATAATCGCGAACAGGCCGAACCGTGTGCAAGACGCTATTTTATAGCCCCTTCTTTACTTTTTTTCTTTACTTCCGCCATTTTTCTTTTAATCGCCTCGCGATCCAGCTCACGGTTATCATCCACTTTGGCGTCTAGAGAGCGCTTAAAAGTCTCGATGGCCAAAGCGGGGTCCCCCAGCGCCACATATATGTCGCCAAGGTGCTCTAGCACTGTAGGATCGGGAGGAATATTCCGCACCGACGCGAGGGCCTGGCGGAGCGCTTCTTTGTACCGCTTCTGTTTATAGTAAATCCACCCCAGGGAGTCGATGAAATACCCGTTTTCCGGCTCCAGTTGAAGGGCTTTTAGCAGGTGCCGCTCCGCTTCTTTCAGGTTTATATTTTGTTCGGCGTAGATATATCCCAGATAGTTTAAAGCGTTGGAATGGTCGGGCCTGATGGCGATGGCCTCTTTCATAGCCTCGATGGTTTTATCGTACTTCTTCATTTTCTCGTATACGACACCCAGGTAGAAATAGTATTTCTCACTATTCGGTCTGAGGCGTATCGCCTCTTTAAAATATTTTTCGGCCTCCTTACTGTTGTGGAGCTTGTTTTGAAGCAGTCCGACAAAATAATTCAATTCAGGGTCTTCTGGATTTATCTTCAGCGCCAGTATGGCGTAATCGAGGCTTTTCTCCGGCTTGCCGGCTTTTTCGTAAAGCTCCGCTATCTTCATGTAAACATCCCGCGCCGTCGTATCGCCAATTTTGCCGATTCTTTTCCATGTCTCCAGCGCCTCGTTTAGCAGGCCTATCCGCTCGAATATGCTAGCGATATAAAAAACTACTTGCTTGTTGTCCGGCTTGCCCGCTCGCACCAACTGGAAATGATCTAGAGCCTTGTAGAAGATTTCAGGGTCGCCGGTAATTTCAGCTTTCCGCCATTGGGTCAGCCCGAGGCTTAAAAGCAGGTCGATATCTCTGGGTCTGTTTTTCAAAAACTTCTCGCGCAATTTCACCGCCCCGTCCGGCGACTTTTTGTATTTTATTATTTCATTAAGGGTGGTGGCGATAACGCCGTCTCGCGGGTTTATTTTCAGGTATTTACCATACATCTCCTCGGCTTTCGCGTAGTTGCCCAGGATAACCTCTACCCAGGCCTGGTGCTCGTAAGCCCTGAGAAAGTCGGGCCGTTTTTTCACAAGGTCCGCAAAAACTTTTTGCGCCTTGCCCCATTTTTTCTGGCGCAAGTAGGCCCGGCCAAGATAATACTGACCGTTGGAGTTGTATGGAAATTTCTTGCTAAACGTTTTTAGCGTTGAAATCGAATCGTCCATTTGACCCGAATCCAGATAAGAGACCGCCAGAAAAATCAAGGGGTCTTTATCTTCCGGCTCCACTTTAACAAGCCGCTGGAAATATTTGATGGCCTGTTTGTAATCGCCCTGGCTGTAATATATCCCGCCCACGATGCCCAGGCATCCTGGGTAGTTAGGGGCTATTTTTAATCCGTTTTTCGCCGCGCGCATGGCCTTGTCGATCTCCCCTGTTCTTAATAGCAAGCTTGCGGCGCGTTTATACGCCAGAACATGTTTTTTGTCCGTTGCGGCGGCTTTATAATAATATTTGATGGCCTGTTTGTAATCGCCTCTTCTTTCGGCCAGCATTCCGAGAGTGAATTCATAATAAGCCGTGGACCGGTCATAGTTTAAATTCTCCTCAGGGGCCGGATCGGCGCCGGTCACAGGCGCGTGTATCCCGACTTTGCTTAAAGAAGAGTTTTGCGAAGCGCACGAGGCGAGGGAGGCCAATATGAAGACAGGATATAAGTATTTGATGAATCGCATCTTTCGACCAGCAAGGTTACATGATTATTAACGTCGTGAACGCTTTATTTTTAACTTTCCATCTTTAAGCATAACCCGTTTAAACGACGAGCGCAATTGCGAATCGGGCAGGCCTGCTATGGCGCTGTCTATCTTCTTTATTTCTGAATCTGAAAGCGGAGAGTCTTTATCATCTTCCCTATCTTCAGCTGTCGCGTTTTCGGAATCGCCCACGTTAAATCCGCTTTTGTGGATGATTTTAACTTTTGTGACAACCGGCGAGGCGAAAAGCGCGTTCAGTTTGGTAATAATTTGCCGCTCCATGTAAAGCATGGTATCCATCCACACAGGCTCAGACACCCACACAGTCACCACCTTGCGCTTAAAGCCAGCCGGCTTTGAAACGGCGGCCAGTTGCGGCCCCACGATATTGGTCCATTTGTTCTCTATCCTGGCGAAAGTTAAAACGTTTGTCTGGTTTACCGATTTGAGGGCGCGGGCAAGCGCAGATTTAATATCTACCGGGAAAGAGGCTCGTCTTTTCATGTAATATGCGCCCTAATTCATACAGGCTTGCTTTTACAAGCGGATTCGTTTATTTTTACCATAACTTGGGGGCGCTTATGAAACAAGGGTATCATTTCACCCGGCGGCGCTCCACACCGGGCGTCCAGGGTTTTAAGATACCTTATGTCAGAGCCGCCTAACGTTAAAACCGCCGGCGATAAATTTTAAAAGGGGAAAAAATGACATCCTCCGGGAAAACACCTCTTTATCAGGATCATATTGACGCAGGCGCGCGTATGGTAGATTTCCACGGCTGGTTGATGCCCATTTTCTACAGCTCCATTTTAGACGAAAGCAAATCAGTCAGGGAAAACGTTGGGATGTTCGACATTTCGCATATGGGCGAGGTCGAGGTCAAAGGGGAGAACGCCTTCGCTCTGCTTCAAAACCTGACTTCAAATGATTTGGGGGCGATTGAGCAAGGGCAGGCGCAGTATACCGCTTTGCTAAATGAAAATGGAGGGATACTCGATGACCTGCTGGTTTACAAAATAAGCGAAGAGCGGTTTTTCCTCTGTCTCAATTCCTCAAACACAGAATCGGACGTGAACTGGATCGCGGATCAGGCTCTCCAGTACCCTGATGTGGAGGTCAGAAACCTTTCCCGTCATTATGGGATGATATCTATCCAGGGACCAAACTCAGAGCCTCTGCTAAAGCTCCTCACCCGGCGCGACTTGTCCAAAATCGGCTATTATCATTTTGTCGTTACGTTGGTGGGAGGACACTCTGTTCTCCTGGCGCGGACAGGTTATACGGGAGAAGACGGGTTTGAGATATTCTGTGAGTGGCGCGAAACCGGGTCGCTGTGGAAACAGGCCCGCGCCAGGGGGAAATCATTCGGATTAAAATTGATTGGCCTGGGCGCGCGCGATATTCTGCGCCTGGAGATGGGTTACTCTCTGCACGGAGCGGACATAAGCGCGGAGACAACGCCATACGAAGCGGGCCTGGGATGGATTGTCAAAATAGACAAGCCGGGTGGCTTTATCGGATGTAACGCTTTGAAAAAACAGAGAGAAGCAGGAGTTAAACGGGCTCTGGTCGGCATAGAGATGATTGGCCGGGGCATCCCCAGGGGGGGGTATCCAATCTTAAGCGGGGGCGCCAGGGTGGGTGAGATAACAAGCGGCGCCATGAGCCCTACGCTGGGAAAAGCGGTTGGGCTTGGTTATGCGCCGCCTGAGCTGGCCGAAGCCGGAACGCCGCTTGTTGTGGATATTAGAGGTAAAATGGTTGAAGCTGTAGTAAAGCCGAAACCTTTCGTGTCCGCCAGGGTGAAAAAGCCTGCTTTGCCGGGATAGGCGAACGTGAATATTTTAAATTAACAGGAAATAGTCAGGGGGGAAAATGAAGTTTCCAGAAGATCTGCGTTTTTCAAAAGGGCACGAGTGGGTCAGCGTGGCCGATGATGTGGCGACTATCGGAATTACAGATTTCGCTCAGGATGAGCTTGGCGACATAGTATTCGTAGAGGCGCCGGAAATAGGAGCTACGTTGACTCAGGGCGAAGCGTTTGGAGTGGCCGAATCGGTCAAGACTGTTTCAGATGTATATTGTCCTGTCGCAGGCGAAGTTGTGGAAATAAACAGTGGCCTTGTGGACAAGCCGGAGCTTGTGAATAAAAGCCCGTATCAGGATGGCTGGATGATTAAGGTAAAAATATCGGATCTGTCCGCGCTGGATGAGCTTATGTCGGCTAAAGAATATGAAAATTATGTTTTAAAGAGTAAGTAACTTGCGTTTTATCCCCCTGACCGATTCGGACCGATCAGAAATGCTGGAGAAAATCGGTGTGTCTTCGGTCTCGGAGTTGTTCGCCGATATTCCTGAGCAAATCAGGCTTTACGATCCCCTGAACCTGCCCGGCCCGGAGCCGGAGCTTGACCTGATGGAGCGTTTCGAGGAGTTGGCGGGCGAGAACCAGGCTTTGAATCCAAGAAAAAGCTTTCTGGGCGCCGGAGCGTACCTGCATCATGTTCCGGTGGCTGTAGATCAGCTGTTACTGCGGTCGGAGTTTTTTACATGCTACACCCCATACCAGCCAGAGGTAAGCCAGGGAACGCTGGCGGCCATTTACGAGTTTCAGACCTATACCGCCGCGCTTACCGGAATGGAGATAGCCAACGCCTCGATGTATGACGGCGCTTCAGCGCTGGCGGAGGCTGTCATCATGTCAGCCAGGATCAAGAAAAAACCGAAAGTGATAGTCTCTGGCCTGGTTCATCCACACTGGCGGGAGGTAACGGCGGCCTACACCCGGACTCTGGATATCGACCTTGTAACGGTCGATACCGGGCTTGAGCGGGGCGTAACCGATAGCGCGCAACTGGCGATCGACGATACGACAGCCGCCGTGGTTGTCCAGTCGCCGAATTTTCTTGGTAATATCGAGGATTTAAGGGAGATAAGGTCTGCCTGCGATTCGGTGGGAGCGCTCATGATAGTCGCGGTGGCCGAGCCGGTGTCGCTAGGTCTTTTAAAAGGCCCAGGTCATTTCGGCGCCGACGTGGCAGTGGCCGAGGGGAGGTCGTTCGGCGGGTCGTTGTCGTTCGGCGGGCCGGGGCTTGGGATGTTCGCGGTTAACAAAGAGTATGTGCGGCAGATGCCAGGCAGGCTTGCAGGCAAAACAAAAGATACGCAAGGCCGCGAGGGATACACCCTTACGCTCTCCACACGTGAGCAACATATCCGCAGGGAAAAGGCCACTTCCAACATATGCTCCAACCAGGCGCTTTGCGCCACCGCCGCCGTGATTCATATGAGCCTTCTGGGAAAGGACGGCTTGAGAAAACTTGCGATACAAAATCTGAGCGCCGCCGCCTACCTGTCCCGGCGCGTCACCTCTTTAAACGGTTTCGAGCGCATCAGCGGCGCCCACTTCTTTAACGAAGTGGCGATAAACATGCCGGTTGACCCGCAGGTTGTGAACAGCCGTCTCGCAAAGGAGGGAATCCAGGGCGGCCTCGACCTGTCTGAATATTACCCGGAATTGAAGTCATCGATGCTCTTTTGCGCCACAGAGATGAACACAAAAAAGTCTATCGACCAGCTTGTAAGCGTATTGGCGGAGTTTGAGAAATGAAATCCCATTGGCAAAGAGGGATAAACTTCAAAGAAGCCTCAATTTTCGGCCAGGGCTCTGATGGAAGAAGCGGATACGACCTTCCTTCAAACGGCCTGCCGCAAGCCGATATCGGCTCGCTTTTACCGGAAGATCTGGTTCGTCAAGATTTGACTGGTTTTCCCAGTCTTACCGAGCCTGAAGTCATCCGCCATTACACGCGGATGTCACAATGGAATTTCAGCGTTGATACGAACATGTACCCGCTTGGCTCTTGCACCATGAAACATAACCCGCGCGTTAACGAAGCTGTTTCCAGGCTGGCGGGTTTTACAAACCTGCATCCGTTGCAAGACGACGATCAGGCGCAGGGAACTTTGAAACTGATGAGCGATCTTGCCCGATGGCTATGCGAAATAACCGGCCTGTACTCCGCCACGCTTCAACCGGTCGCAGGAGCGCAGGGGGAGTTCGCCGGGCTTATGATGATAAGGGCGGCTCTGGAGAAAAGAGGGGCGGCGCGCTCGAAAATTTTGCTTCCCGATTCGTCCCACGGCACCAATCCGGCTTCGGCGGTTCGGTGCGGCTACAAGCCGGTCACTTTTAAAAGCGGGCCGGACGGAAAAATAGATATAGACGAGCTGGACCGGCTCATGGACGATCAGACTTCTGCGCTGATGGTCACCAATCCGAACACGCTCGGTTTTTTCGAGTCCGGGATTCTCGAAGCCTCAAAGCTGATCCATGACAGGGGAGGGTTTGTCTATTGCGACGGCGCGAACCTGAACGCTCTTATGGGGAAGGCCAGATTCGGCGATATGGGCGTTGACGTGGCTCATATAAACCTGCACAAGACATTTTCCACCCCTCACGGCGGCGGCGGGCCGGGGGCCGGGCCGGTGTGCGTGACAAAAGAACTGGAGCCGTTTTTGCCCTCCCCTGTAATCGTCCATGAAAACGGAGTTTACCGGCGCGATTACGACAGGCCGCAAAGCGTGGGGCGTATGAGCGGTTTTCACGGCGCCGTCGGTGTGCTCATACGGGCGGCGGCTTATATTCTCAGCATGGGGGCGGATGGCCTTAAACAGGCGACTGAAGCGGCGGTCATAAACGCAAACTATATAAAAGCGCGGCTAAAAGACCATTACCACTCGCCCTATCCGGGCCGGTCAATGCACGAGCTGGTGCTTTCCGACAAGATACAAAACGAACATGGCGTAACGACCCTGGATATCGCGAAAGCTCTGATCGACAGGGGGTTTCATCCTCCCACCATCTATTTCCCGCTGATAGCCAAAGGCGCGATAATGATAGAGCCGACGGAGACTGAAAGCCGGGAGACGCTGGACGATTTTTGCGACGCCATGATAGATATCGCCGAAAAAGCCGTATCGGACTCCGGCTCACTACACAAGGCGCCGGAAAACACGGCTCGAAACCGGCTTGATGAGACCGCCGCCGCCCGCAACCCGCAACTTCGATGCGATTCTTGCGGATAGAGGTTCCCCTCAGTAAATATATCCAGGAGTGAGCTCCACATAACGACTCTTCCTGTCATCGCGAGGCTGACATAAGGAAGCCGTGGCGATCTCTGATTGCAATTAAACATTGGGAAAACCATCTGGAGATTGCTTCGGTCGCTTTCGCGATGTGGCCGCGCCACCTCCCTCGCAATGACAATTAGATAATACTTTTTAAGAGGTCTCTATGTTCAGGTTTTTCGCGCCTTAGACAGTTTTGAGCAACGTGATGCAGAAGATACACCCGGCGCCAGGAATAGACTCGACCGTCAGCTCTCCTCCGTGCGCCTTTATAATATCGTAGCTTAACGGCAGGCCCAGCCCGGTTCCCTTTTCCCCGGCCGTTCCAATACCGGAAGTCTTCTCTTCATGTTTAAAAAGGTCTTTTATGACGCTTTCCTTGATTCCGGCGCCGGAGTCTTTAACCGCAAGCGTTGGTTTGTCCCAGGATGGAACAAACACTGTTATCTTGTCGCCTGAGCCGCAAAACTTGACGGAGTTGCCGATAAGATTGTTTATTACTTCACCGATCAAATAGGGGTCGCCATGAAACTTGGCGCCCTCCGGAATTTCGCTTATTATCTGGATTTCTTTTTCATCGGCCAGAGGCTTGAAGCCTTCGATACAGGCATTGACCGTTATGTGTATGTCAAACTGTTTTCGTTCAGGCTTGATCCGCCCGGTTTGAAGTTTGCTGATATCCAGCAGACGGTCTATCATGTTCACCATGTTTTCACCGCTTTTAATGGCGCGCCGGCAAATATTTTTCTGATTTTCGCTCAAATTACCCCCGGTTTTACTAACCAGAACTCCCATCATTCCGATTATTACCGTTAATGGCGTTCTCAGATCGTGCGCCACCAGCGATACAAACTTGTCTTTAATTTTTGTCGCCTCCTCCGCCTTTTCTTTAGACGCCCTCAGCGCGCCCTCCGCTTGCTTGCGTTTTTTGATATCGTGAAACGCGATGACCGCTCCGGTTATTCCTTCTCCATTTTTTATAGGAGTAACAACGATGGCGGCGAAAAAAAACGTTCCGTCTTTACACACAATACGCAATTCATGCATTTTGTGCGGAGCGCCCGTTTTGAGAGTTTTCGTCAAAAGCCGTTCGCTGACAGGTATCGGCTTGCCGTCTGCTTCGTACACTTCCACTACTTCGGAAATAAGTTTGCCGAGTAATTCCTTTTCCGACCACCCCATTAAACGCTCCGCCTCCGGGTTCATAAATGTCACCCTGCCTTCCTTGTCCGACACGTACACACCTTCGCCTAAAGCCGAAGTGATGTCGCGCAATTTATTTTCGCTTGCGGCCAATTTATCCGCTTTTTTCTGAATACGGCGGGTAAGCGGCCGGAAAATAAACAGACTTTCGAGTACAAGGACTATAAGAATAAGAGCTAATATGCCTCCCGCCAGCGCCTGCAGTTTGGTGATATCTATCTCGGCCTCTTTCTGGTACCGCCGCACCAAGGTATCCAGCGATTGGAGCAGGGGATTATGGGACTCGTCCTCGATAAGATTCACGTAAGGATTCCCATGAACCAGATTTTCAACCGGATCCTCCGCCAGGGCGCGGGCGGCGGCGACAAAAGCAACGACATGTTTATCCAGGCGCAGTGGAGGCTTAAAATAGATTGCCCGGACAGCCGGTGAAGGGGCGCCGGGGAGGCCAAGCTCCGAATCGCCCGCAATAAGTCCCTCGTGCGACTTTTCCATCAAGTCGGCGTTTTCTTTTAGCAATACGCGGATCTTCTCCTTCTCCTCCTCATGGATCAGGTCGTGGGCCAGTTTGCCAATTCGCTGGCTCAGCATCCGCTGGCGACCGCTCACATTGATAACGGCGGCGCTGGTTTCAAAAGTTTTCAGGCTTATATACAGGCCTAAAAAACTGATAAGGGCAAAAAAAGCGATAAGAAAGATAGCCAGTGAGTACCCGCCAGTCATCACGGCTGTGAAATAGCCTATTGAGGAGCCAGAAGCGGTCTGATCGCGCTGTATGGAGCCGGTTTTCATTTTATCCAGGCCTGGTTAAATTGATAGCGCGATAAGGAGTCAAATGAGCTAAGGCCTAATAAAACTGGCAAACGTAAAGGCGGGTTTGCCGGGCGGGAATCATAAAGTGGCCTGGAATTCTCGCTCTCTCTCAAAGGTAGCAAGTATAAAAAATCAAGCCGTGCCTCGCTTATGGCGCGCATCACGATCCCCCCTAAAGTATCTGAATAACCACCTTATGGTAAATTACAGCTTTGGGCTTTCTTTACTCTACCAACCATAACAAGTCCAGCCTAGCCACTATTGTACGAAATAGTACCACAAAAAGGCGCATATTAGACATACCATTAAATTCAAAAAATCCGTGAGCTCCCTTTAGATGATATAATATCTTTATAAACAAGTCTATAGATAATTACGGTTTATGATATTGCGATTGAAGCTACTTCAATATTTTGATATTGCTTCGTATCAACCCGGTTACAGGCTATCAGGCGATTCTCCTTGCCGCTATCAGAGTTCGCTCCCATGTTTTAATCGGATATTAGCGTTGAAGACTTTACATGCAATTGAATTGTTTTTAGATAAAAAACGGGAGGCGCCTTCGCGCCTCCCGTTTTCATTTAGTAATAAAAAAAGGATTTACTCCATATCGAACTAGAACCTGCGTGAGAATCCGAACTGGAGAGAGGAGCCACCCAGCGAAATTTTTGTCCCGGTGGCAGGATCAGTAATCTCATTTTTGACCAGGTTTACGTAAGATAGATGCCCCTGCCAGTTCTGGCCAATGTTCAGCGTGCCGCCGACGCTATAGTGGTCTTGCGCGACTGCCGGCAGAGCGGTGTTGGCAAAAGCCTTGTCATCAGGAACGGCGGAGCTTCCACGGTTATAGCCAGCCCTGAGCCAGCCTACGTCGCCAAGCTTGTACTGCGCGCCAATCGCTATGACGCTGACATCCTGCCAGCCAAAATTAAGCGTCGCGGAGTCTACGGTGGCGCCTGTCGGAGCTCCACCGGAGAAGATGTCGAATTTACCTTTCAAATCCACCTTATCGTAAGCGGCGCTGAAGTTAATCCATTTATAATCAGCTGTTATGGTGAGGGAGCTGGTTGGCTTTACCGCAATACCAATGGCGTATTGTTGCGGGAAATCGAGCCCCATTTTATATATTCCATCCTTGCTTCGAAGGCCGTTGCCGGTCGCCGGATTTATATTCGTATACGCCCCGGCTCCGAGCCTGTATTTCATATCGGCCATGGACTGGTTTGAGATGTAGGAGACACCGATTGAAATCATCTCGTTGACATCATAAAGGGCGCCTACCGTAAACCCGTATCCCATTGCGCCTTCGGCTGTGGGCGCGTTCAGCCCGCCCCCTCCTGCCGCTGATGAGTAAGTCGACTGTAGTTGCACCTGCTGATAATCGACGTTGAGCGAGAAAGCCACCGATAATTTATCGTTTACTTTCTTGGCGATGGTCGGCGCCATTTTCCAGAACTGCATCTGGGAAAACTGGCGCGATGTCAGGTTGCCCATGCCGGGGCCAAACAAAGGCCCTGCTTTCAGAGGGCCAAAGTCGGCGCCCATGCCGGCGACCACGGCGATCTCAAACCCGACGAAAAGCGAGCCATCGTCGCTGACAGGCGCGGAGATGCCGATTGATGGAAGCAGGTACATGTCAGACCCGCCGTAGGTATCCCCGCCTCCCGAAGCTGTATAGTCCACAGAGCGCTTTGGCGCGAACAGAGCGAAGTTAAAATCAGTTCTTCCGCCGATTTTTGTAATACCGGCGGGATTTGTAATCATCGTCGTGGTGTCAAACGGCGCCGCCGTCACCGCGCCGCCCATTCCTTCCTGGTAGGCGCCCACTCCTATCACCTGGTTGCCGTTAACCGCGAACGCCGGATTAGCCGCTACGAGCGACAAAACGGCGATGGCAATTGTAAAAATAGATTTACGCATGTTTACCCCCCCTTTAAAAAAATATGAAAATCTGATCTCCTCTAAATGCGCCCCACGCCTCAATGTCTCCAGAAACAGGCCCGCATTTAAATTGCGATACTTCACTGCGTCTTTATTGGATTCAACGGCATATCAAAGGATTCAAAGAATCTTTCGATATTTTTTCGAATCGTATATAATACCTGACCAAAATAGTATGACTTTCGTCCTGTTTTGGTGTACACTGGCGCCATAGCATAACTAAGGTTTTTTAATATTCTGGTCATGCAGGTCAGTTAAGCGGAAATATATCTAGGAGAATGAGCCAATGGTAGACAAAAGTTTGATAGAAAGCGCGCTTGATGAAATTCGTCCAGCGCTTCAGGCGGATGGCGGTAACGTGGAATTCGTTGATTTCAATGATGAAGGAGTTGTCCTGGTGCGGCTTCAGGGGGCCTGTTCGGGTTGTCCGTCGGCTTCGATGACGCTTAAAATGGGGATCGAGAAAACATTGAAGGAGAAAGTCCCTGGTGTAACTTCAGTCGAAGCGATAATGTAGAGGCGTTATGATAACTAAAGAGCAAGTGTCAGAAGCATTATCCAAGGTTACATATCCCGGATTCAACAAAGACATAATTTCGACCGGGGCCGTTCTCGATATTGACATTAAAGATGGCTCGATAACCGTGTCGGTAAGGCCTATTTCCGCCGATAACGCCACGATCAGCAGTCTTGCCGCCGAGATAAAGGCGGCTGTGGCTGGCATTGCCGGCGGGGTGGAAGTGACCGTGGCCATGGGTGGTCAGGCCGGAGACGAGGGCGGTCATTCTCATGCTCCTGCCGAGCAGGGCACGCCTTTTGTCAGGAACAAGCTTCCGGGAGTAAAGCATATTGTGCCAGTCTCATCCGGGAAGGGAGGAGTCGGCAAATCAACAACAGCCGTAAACCTCGCTTTTTCTCTATCCCAGCTGGGGTACAAGACAGGCATTCTCGATCTGGATATTTTCGGGCCGTCGATTCATAAAATGCTGGGCGCGACGGAGAAACTTGAAATTGTTGACAACATGATAGTCCCCGCATCTCGTCACGGTCTAAAAGTAATATCGGTCGGCATGGCGGTGGAAGACGCCGAAGCGATGATTCTGCGTGGGCCTATGGTGATGAAACTGATAGACCAGCTTATCAACCAGGTAACCTGGGGCGAGCTGGACTATCTTATCGTGGATCTTCCTCCCGGCACGGGGGACGTTCCTTTATCGCTTACTCAGCAGGTCGCCGTTACCGGGGTCGTGGTCGTGACCACTCCCCAGGATGTGGCTCTGATGGACGTGCGCCGCTCTGTGTCGATGTTTCAGAAGACGGGAACCCATATTCTGGGCCTCGTGGAGAATATGAGTTATTACGTCTGCGAAAAATGCGGCGATATAGCCCACGTTTTTGGCAAAGATGGGGGCAAGGCGGAGTCTGAAAAGCTCGGAGTTCCTCTTTTAGGCTCCATTCCACTTACAAAATCGATCTGTGAAGAAGCCGATAAAGGCTCTCCAGTGGTGGATCGCGAAAAAAGCCCGGAGCTTTTTGAGATGTTCGAAAAACTGGCCAGAGAAGTTATCGAACGTGTGGACACAGCTCCAGAGCCTGCGGGCCCGGTCGAGGCGGCCAGCGGGATAGGGCAGGGGCAGGGCGGAGGTTGTGGTTTGTAGCCCCTGGCGGGTTTGCAAGCTTCTCCGGTAAATTTTCTATTGCGCCACCCGCGCCACCCGGGCCACCCGGCGCCACCGGCGGCGCCGCCGCAGTAGAAAAACTCGTGGACTGAACCGCCGTTTTCCTTATAATAAGGTTCGTTTTGACCACCCTCTCGCATTTGTCTTAAGTGCCCTGGTGGTGGAACTGGTAGACACGCTGTCTTGAGGGGGCAG
>ENA-ORDP01000534-ORDP01000534.1-marine-sediment-metagenome-genome-assembly--contig:-NODE-534-length-24506-cov-4.482475_pt1 | contig 24506 bp, 20 predicted proteins | sample MGYA00248627_ERZ508539 | MGnify/ENA primary metagenome ERZ508539 (study PRJEB26208, sample SAMN05571518) | marine sediment metagenome | biome: deep sea; feature: Hydrothermal vent; material... | reverse complement strand
CGACTCGCTTCACTTGCGGGAATGACAGATAACCGCAGTTTATACACAGACACTATTTAATCACATCCATTCCCATATAGGGTCTCAGCGCTTCAGGAATAACTACTGAGCCGTCCTTCTGCTGGTAGTTTTCAAGGATTGCCACAACCGTTCTTCCTATAGCAAGCCCGGAGCCATTCAGGGTATGAACGAATCCTACGCCCTTTTTACCTTCCCTCCGAAAGCGGATGTTTGCCCTGCGGGCCTGAAAGTCCTCGAAATTTGAACAGGAAGATATCTCCCTGTAACGGCCCTGCCCCGGCAGCCACACCTCAATATCGTATGTCTTTGCAGCGGAAAAGCCAAGGTCCCCCGTGCAAAGCACCACCACCCTGTAAGGAAGTCCAAGCCTCTGCAGGATATCCTCTGCATTCGCTGTAAGCCCCTCAAGCTCTTCATAGGAGTCTTCCGGTTTGACGAATTTTACCAGCTCAACCTTGTTGAACTGGTGCTGCCTGATGAGTCCGCGCGTGTCCTTGCCATAGGAGCCTGCCTCCCGTCTGAAGCATGGGGTGAATGCCGTGTAGTAGATGGGCAGGTCTTTTTCATTCAGGATTTCATCCCTGTGGATGTTGGTCACCGGCACCTCTGCTGTCGGGATAAGATACAGCTCCGGATCGGCAATCCTGAAGAGATCCGGTGCAAACTTCGGGAGCTGGCCTGTAGCGGTCATACTCTCCCGGGTTACCAGGATCGGCGGAAAGACCTCTTTATAGCCTTTTGAGGTGTTCAGGTCGAGCATGAAATTCATGAGTGCCCTCTCAAGCCTTGCCCCATGGCCCTTCATCAGGGCAAACCTTGCCCCTGCAATCTTTGATGCCCTGTCAAAATCAACAATATCAAGGGTCTCGGCGATATCCCAGTGGTTCAGGGGCTCAAAGACAAACTCTTCAGGCTCCCCCCACTGCCTTATCTCCGGGTTATCACTCTCATCCCTGCCAACGGGTACGGATTCATGGGGAATGTTGGGCAGGTTCAGGAGAAAATCCCTGACCTTTGTATCAACATCCTTCAGCTCCTCATCCAGGGCCTTTATCCTCTCCGAGACCTTTTTCATCTCGCTGATCAGGTCTGTGGCGTCCCTGCCGCTCTTCTTCAGGCTTCCAATCCGATCAGAGACCACATTGCGCCTGTTTCTGAGCTCCTCCACCTCCCTGATTACCTCCCTCCTCTTCTCCTCAAGAGAGATAAACTCATCCATGGCTATCTCATAACCCCTCTTTTGTAGTGTATCCCTGACAACCTGAACATTCTCTCTGACAAACCTTGCATCAAGCATATAAAGCTCCTTTTCAGTAAGATACGATAAGTAAATAAATTATACTATAAGTGACTGGTTTATATTAAAATACAGGGGACTTGAAAAAGGCAAAATGCAGGGCCGTTAATTAGAAAATGCAAGGGCCGTTGATTAATAAGACAGGAAAGGTTCTAAACCTCTTTATCAGGGACAGGCCGGCCCTCACCTTAAAGACAGGGGATATTGTCAAGGCCGAGGTCCTGAATATCACTTCCGACAACACTGTCTCCATCAGGCTGAAAAACACGGTTCTTAAGGCAACGACAGACATTCCCCTGCAAAAAAATGAAACCCTTATGCTCAGGGTAGAGGGCAGGGGAAACGAGATAAGGCTGAGGTTGGTTGGAGGAGGGAGTGAGTCTACAGAGACGCTGAAAGTCTCCATCCTCTCTGCCCTTAACGACCTCAAGGGTGCAAAACTTGAGGCGGGGGAACTGGGAAGACTGAGTAGACTGATAGATACGCTCCCCGGCTCGGTCAGGGAAATGCTTCCTCAACTTGCATCACTAAAAAGATTCTTTCCCCGGATCGAGATGCTCGCATCAGGTATTTCGAAGGATCTCATAGAGTCGTCCGGCATATTTTTTGAGACAAAACTAAAGCTGCTTACCCTGAGGCTCGTTACAGACGATATGCTGCAACAGGAGCTTCAACAGAAGACCATGCTCAATGTCGGTACTGAACCGGATGCTGAAAAAGGGCTTGCACGGATTATTAAGGATGACCTCAAGGGGACCCTTCTCAGTATTAAAGGCGCCCTAAGGGATGCAGGTGTAATTGAGCACTTAAGCCGGAACAACATAAAGCCCGACAATCTGAACACGGCTATAGACAAACTCATCAAAAATATAGAGTACTTTCAGCTTCAGTCAAGACTGAATGACTCGTTACAGGTCTTTATCCCCCTCATCTGGAAGGATTTACGGGATGGTGAATTGATATTCAGGGAATCATACAGGGGGAAGCCCGAAGAGAGGGCGTATTCCTGTATTGTCAACCTTGACCTGGAGGGGACCGGCAGGATAATGGCCCATATCCTTATGCAGTCGGGGCGTTTCCATGTCAGGTTCATTACAGAGAACCGGGCCTTTGTTGAAGCGCTGAAGGAGGGATTACCGGTGCTTGAGAAACAGTTTAAAGCCTCCGGCCTTAAGGTTGGCAGCATAACTGCGAAGCATGAGGAAAAAGCAGACTTCAGCAGCGCCATTTCAGAAGGTCTTGATATAAAGGTATGAAGGAAGAGCGGAAAAAGGCAGCAGCCCTGAAATACAGACAGGGTGTTGATGCGGCACCGAAAGTGGTGGCCACGGGCAGGGGGTGGCTTGCCGAGCGGATAATCTCACTTGCCCGTGAGCACGGGGTGCCCATCCATGAGGACAAGGCCCTGGTGGAGATACTCTCCACCCTTGATATGTATGAGGAGACACCGCCTGAACTCTACAGGGCTGTGGCTGAGGTGCTGGCATTTATTTACAAGATGAACGGAAGGTGCAAATGACAGGGTATACGGGAAAAAGTATCAGGATAGACCTCTCGGAAGGAGTTTGGGATATATTTGAGACCCCCCCGGAGCTATGCGAGAAATTTATCGGCGGACGCGGTTTTGGTGTAGCGCTGATCAGGGAGCATATAACAAAACCGTTTGATTCAGAAGAGATGCCGATAATATTTGCCTCCGGCCCACTGGTAGGCACTTCAGCCCCCACATCAGGAAGGCTCTCCGTGGTCTCAAGGTCTCCTTTGACATCAACGGTATTTGACTCCTCTGTGGGGGGCAGGTTTGCAACTGAGCTGAAGAGGGCGGGGTTTGATATGCTCATTGTCTCCGGTCTCTCCGGAGAGTGGGTGACGATAGATATTCAGGACAACAATATATCCATTAAGGACGCAAGGCCCCTTCACGGCAGAAATGTAGAAGAGACGGCAACCATTCTTGGTGATGACGGGTCAACGGCCATAATCGGCCGTGCAGGGGAGCGCGGTGTCAGGTTTGCTTCAATTGTGTTTGACGGACACTACGTTGCAGGCAGGGGCGGGCTTGGGGCCGTTATGGGGGCCAAGAGACTAAAGGCAATAAAGATAAGGGGGACAGGAGAGGTAAAGGTTGCTGATCCCGTGGCATTGAAAAAGGCGAGGGAGGAGATAATGAGGCTGCTCAGGGCCTCACCTGCAGTATTTGGTGAGTTTGGCCTCAGTGAGTTCGGCACGGCAGCCCTTGTGGACCTGATACATGCAAGGAGGATGGAGCCAACGGAGAATTTCAGAAAGAGTGTATTCCCACAGTCCGGACAATACTCGGGTTATTCAATGAAGACCGCCTATCATACAAGGAAGAAGGGCTGCAGGGGGTGCCCCATACTATGCAAAAAAGTGGGCAGGGCAGGTGAGATTATGCCTGAATTTGAGACGGTCTCCCATTTTGGCGCCCTTAACGGCAACAGTGACCTTCATAGTATTGTCGAGGCAAACCGCCTCTGCAATGATTACGGTCTTGATACCATTACAGCTGCATCCACCATTGCCTGCTATTCAGAGTTTTCAGGCAGGAGACTGTCGCCGGAGGAACTCCTCAGACATGTAGTGCTTATAGGGGAAAGGCAGGGCATAGGGGATGCCCTGTCCGAGGGTTCAAGGAGGTTTGCAGAGTCAGAGGGTGTGCCGGAGCTCAGCATGACGGTAAAGGGGCTTGAACTGCCGGCCTACGATCCCCGTGGCGCCTATGGCATGGCCCTTGCCTATGTCACCTCAAACCGCGGAGGCTGCCACCTCAGGGCATATCCGATAAGCTACGAGATACTCAGAAAGCCTGTGGCTGTTGACAGGTTTTCCTTTGAGGGTAAGGCCAGGATGGTCAAGATATCCGAGGATATAAACACTGTAATAGATTCTCTTACAGCATGCAAGTTTGTCTTCTTTGCAGCCTCCCTTGAGGAGTATGCAAAGGCCGTAAACGCAGTGACTGCAAGGGAGTATGATGTGCAGTCACTCGTAAGGGCAGGGGAGCGTACGTGGCTTCTTGAAAGGCATCTCAATACACTTAACGGCTTTTCACGAAAGGACGACAACCTGCCGGAGAGGTTTTTCAGGGAAGCGGGGTATTCAGACGGAAACGTGACAATCCCGCCAATCAGGAGGAAGGATTTTGATGATGCCCTTGACAGGTATTACAGAATAAGGGGCTATGACAAAGAAGGGAGAGTTACAGAGGAAGATGAAAGAACTGATTGACAAATACACTGACAAGCTCGTTTCTCAGGGGCTTGCCAGTGGGTCTGAAATACTCTTTCTCGCCATTGATGAGGAGATATATTCAAATACCCACTCAGACCTTCAGTTCATCAGCCTTCAGGCACTGAAAGAGGTTTTCGGCCTGATGAATATCAATTCCCTGCTCTTTGCAGTTCCGGAAGAACCCCGAAGGAGTATCATCAGGGCCCTGCTCAGGCACGGTCTGTCTGAACTCCCGGACTACAGGGCCATTGTCCCTGAGGATTGTGAGACAAGGACGTTTTTTCATGATATACCGGTGATAGCCTCTCCGGAGCCGCAGAAGATAGCCCATATCCTTTCAGAGAGGAAGTCAGCCGTTGTTGAGACCGGGACCGCCATTGTAAGCTACGGGACCATCTCTCCCGAGCAGGCATTTATCTCATACAGCTCGGCCTGCTTCTCCACCTTTGTTAAATACTTCCATGACCACCTGATGTATCTTGAAACCTGCAAAAAGAATGACCTGAAACCTGACAGGGAAAGAATCGACGGGTTTGACAGGATAAAGGCTTTTTTGTATCCACAGCAGGCAGGCCTCGAAGATACCGGAAGTCTTCATCCATTGCTCCAGGGGCCGCCGGAAGACGAAGACAAGGTATATTCAATGATGGTAGAGGCCGGCAAGAGGCTTGTTACGGAAAGGCTGGTGGATTCCTTCTTCGGCAATATATCCTGTTCTTTTAACGGTAAAATATATATCAGTGAAACCGCTGCCTCCCTTGACGAGCTTGAGGGCTGCATCGATGCCGTGCCTGTTGACGGCTCCTCATCCGTCGGGATAACCTCCTCATCCGAGTTTGCAACCCACAGGGCCATCTACCGCTCAACCCCTTTCCGCTTCATACTGCATGGTCACCCGAAATTCTCTGTAATCATGTCCATGCACTGTCTTAAGGAGTGCCCTTTGAGGGGGGAGTGCTATAAGGCATGTCCTGAAAAACGGTATGTCTGCGGAGTGCCGGTTGTGCCGGGTGAAGTCGGGACCGGCCCTACAGGTATGGTCAGGACCGTTCCAAAGGCTTTTATGGAATCAGACGCTGCCATTGTGTATGGTCACGGTATCTTTACAGCAGGAGGAGAGGATTTTAACAGGCCCTTTCAGAGGATGAAGAAGATAGAGGAGAATTGTGAAAAAGAGTATTTCAGGATAGTTGACGGGTTAATTCAGGAGATTTCCGCCTGCTGATATCCCCCCCATGGACAACCGGTTGATGGATATCTATTCAAGACTCTTCTCAGCCTTTGGCCGTCAGCACTGGTGGCCGGGTGACGGCCCATTTGAGGTAATGGTAGGGGCGATACTTACCCAAAATACAAACTGGGGAAATGTGGAGCGCGCAATAGAGAACCTGAAGCAGGCAAAAGCCCTGACACCTGCGGCCATCCATGAGATGAGCCATGAGAGGCTTGCCGGGCTGATCCGGCCTGCGGGGTATTTTAATGTTAAGGCCAAAAGGCTGAAGGCCTTTATTGAGTTCTTTATCAATCGCTACTCGGGAAGGGTTTCGAAGATGAGGAAGGTTGATACCGGAATCCTGAGGCGGGAGCTGCTGAGTGTCAACGGCATCGGGTCCGAGACCGCTGATTCCATGCTCCTCTACGCCCTTGAAAGACCGGGTTTCGTTATAGATGCCTATACAAAGAGGGTGCTTTCAAGGCATGGTATAATGGACGGCTCAGAGTCCTATGAGAGATTTCAGGAACTTTTTCATACCGCCCTTTCCTGTGATGTGCAGCTATTCAACGAATATCATGCACTCCTTGTAAGGCTGGGCAAGGATTTTTGCAAACCGGGGCCCCGGTGTGAGGGGTGTCCGCTATCCGGACTCTTTTCTTAGCCATTCCACTACATAATACCCGCCGCAAGGAGGGCCGGGATTGCCTCCCCTGAAGTCACATCCATCAGCAAAAAAGTCACACTTTCTGCATATCTCTTCCAATATATAGGAATCCACTGAAAAGTCAGGTGTAATCTCCCCAGGCACACTCTCCAACTCCCCGGCTGAGTATATCTCTGCCAGATACCTGTAAGTCCCGCAGAGCAGGTCCTCTTTCCCCTCCTTATAATACTTGCAGTATCTCCTGCATATAATTTCAGTTATCTCTCTTTTCTTCATGGGGAACCAGGGCTGTTTTGCGTCATTAACCTGATTATACCGGAACAGGCCAAAGAAGGAAAGGGGTCAGGTCTCAACATTTGACATAAGGGGGGGTGTAAATGATAAGATTTACCCATGGCAAGACCGTTAAGACTATCTTTTGAGAATGCTGTTTATCATATTACAGCAAGGGGCAACCGCAAGGAAAATATCTTTTATGGTGATGATGACAGGCGGATATTCCTTGATAAAACAGGGGAGACTTGCGATAAGTATTCCTTTGTGTGCTATGCCTATTGCCTGATGGAGAATCATTATCACCTCTTTATAAAGACCCCGCTTGCCAACATATCAGAGGGGATGCACTATCTGAATGCCTCCTATACCAACTGGTTTAAGGCAAAGCATAAGGTCGTGGGGGTAGTGTTTCAGGGGAGATACAAGTCAATTGTTGTTGAAGAAGATAGTTACGCAGTTCAGCTCTCAGCCTACATTCATGCAAATCCTGTTAGGGCCGGCATGGTTAATAATCCCGGAGAATATCGATGGAGCAGTTATCCTGAATATATCGGGAAAAGGAGGCCTGTAGCACGGCTTGATACAGAGTTTATCCTTAAACAGTTTGATAAAGATCCCCACAGGGCACAAAAGAAATATGAGAGCTATGTGCTTAGGAATCTTTATATGGAAAGTCCTTTAAAAGATTCATATAAGGGCATTGCCCTCGGCGAGGGGAGGTTTATAGAAACAGTTAAAGAAAAAATACACTCCGTTGGGCGTAAGAGAGAGATTGCCGAGACGAGAGAAGCAGAAGCATATACGCCGGAAGAGATTATTCAGCACGTCATGGAGGAACTTTCCATAAGCCGTGAAGAGATATTCAGCAAAAAACGTGGGAATATGTATCGTCAAATGGCGCTTTACTTGCTGAAGAGATATACATCACTGAGCCTTAAAGAGATAGGAGAGATGTTCCGGATGGACTATGCTGCAGTATCACAGGCATGTAAAAGATATGAAGACAAGATAGGAAAAACGTGAGAAGATAGTTAGTTATGTTGAATGTTGAGACCTGACCCCTTTCCTCCTGAACAGATTAAAGAGCGTCCTGAGCTCTTCGCTTTTCAGTATCAGGGCAAGGAGGAAGTAGAGGCCTGCACATAAGACGATGGTTCCGCCAAGGTAAAGGCTCTTTTTAAGTACCTCTCCGTTGCCCCTCCACAGGGGGCCATGCAGTATTGACCATGCTGTGAGGCCCATTATGATTGAGGCAATGAGGGTCTTTGAGAAAGAGGTCAACACCCTCCTGTAATCCACACTGACTATCCTCCTGCTGAGGAGGTAGAAGAGGAGGGAAAAGTTGACACCTGATGCTATGGAGTTTGCAAGTGCAAGTCCGCCGTGCTTCAGCGGCCCCATGAGCAGGAGGCTCAGGATGATGTTCGTTGCCAGGGAGAGCAGTGCCACCTTTACCGGAGTGCGGGTATCCTGCATTGAGTAGAATGCCACTACCACAACCCTCACACCCACCATGGACCATATGCCCAGAGAATAAAAGAGAAGGGCAAAGGCAGTGCCTTCAGTAGCAGTATAATCAAACTCTCCCCGCTGAAAGAGTAAATTGACGATCGGATATCTCAACGCAATCAAGCCCACCATTGACGGAACGGTTATAAAGAAGAGGAGCCTGAGGGTAGAGGAAAAATCCTTTCCCAATGATTCCATGTCACCCTTTGCAGCGTGTGATGAGAGCGCCGGCAGGGCAGCCATCCCCATGGCAACCCCGAATATCCCCACCGGAAACTGAATTAGGCGCATGGAATAATAGAGGTAGGCAATGCTTCCCTGCGGTAGAAAGGATGCCAGGATAGTGCTTACGAATATATTGATCTGTGATACTGCAAGGCCGAGGGTTAACGGAAGTACCAGTATCGCCATCCTCTTAAGCCCTTCGTTTCTGAAGTTGGTGTCTATCCCATAGGTGTAGCCCTTTCTCAGATACAACGGTATCTGTGTGGCATACTGTACGATCCCCCCCACTGTGACCCCAATGGCAACGGCAAGGATCGGCCTGCTGAGATGGGATGACAGCAGGATTATTGTGAAGATAATCGCTATGTTAAACCAGGCAGACGAAAGGGCAGGTATAAAAAATACCCGCTCTACATTAAGGACACCCATTGTCAGGGCTGCAAGGCTGACAAGTAAGAGGAAGGGGAACATTATCCTCGTCAAAAGCACTGTGGTGGCCAACTGCTCCGGCTGGGTAAACCCCGGGGCTATGATCCTGACTATTACAGGGGCAAAGATAATCCCTGCAACGCATATTGACCCAACGACAATGATGATGAATGTGAAGGTTATTCTCGCAAGCCTCCGTGCCTCTTCCTCTCCTTTTTTTATCCTGGTCTCTGTAAGTACCGGAATAAAGGCTGACGACATTGAGCCCTCGGCAAACAGCTCCCTTAAGAGATTGGGGATGCGGAAGGCCACAAAAAAGGTGTCGGAAAGGCCGCTTGCACCGAAAAACCCTGCTATTACCACGTCTCTGACAAACCCGAGGATACGGCTGATAAAGGTAGCAAAGGAGATAAGGGAGGCTGACCTTGCAATCTTCCTGCTTTCCGTCATGGGATTGATTATATCAAGTTACCGGCCTGTCTGTCTTGCCGGACTCTGAAAAAACAGTAATGGAACGGTTGCCCGGTTGATACCATTGAGAAGCGAACAAAAACGTATGATAATTACAAAATTGTAGCCTCATACAATTTTGTACGGTTACGTTGGAATTTAAAAGTCAAATAAATCAATGGGTTATCAAGTGGCACGGTTTTGGCATTTAATTACATAAGTTTTAGTTAATTGTTTAGCTAATTGTATTTATGAGGTGAGGAATAATGGATTCCCTGAAGCACAAGATTGAAGACCTGGAGAGGGGGGAGATACTCAATGCCCTCAGGGAGAGCAACTGGATCAAGGCAAAGGCAGCAAGGACCCTGGGAATTACCGAGAGGATGATAGGGTATAAGATCAGGAAATACGGCATCAAATCAGGAATGGGAGAGGCGGAGGGGACTTCCCTTGACAAATAGGACCCCTTGGGCCTGTTCAATAATATTTAAGGAGGAGGTGCGTAGAAGGTTTTAGTGAGCTTTTCTATAAAGGATAATGTGAAGGGCATAATGAAAAATCAGAGTCAAAAATCAAAATTAAAAAATTAAGAGATTACAGGAGGATAGTATGAAGACTCTCAGGATATTAGCTATAAGCATCATGGCGTTAGTTTTATTTTCCGGCATAGCCAATGCCACACCATCTACACAGATATGGATTCCCTCAACGGATATTCAGCCATACAAAATACTCCATTATGGTTCTGATTCGTATATTAAAACAACTGGAATAGAGACAGGGGCAAATCCCGGAATAACAACAAACATTGGATTGACTGTCGGCGTGTTACCATTCGAGAAGATTCAGATGGAAGCAGGGATCGATTACAGGGATACGGATGGAGTACATGAATCCCCCCTACTGTTCAATGCAAAGCTTGGTGTACCGGAAGGGGTACTTTTCAAAGGAGCCCCTGCGCTTGCTGTCGGCGGCTATGACTTCGGCACAGAGAAAAATGTCTCTGACTCCAACATATACTATGGTCTTGTAGCAAAGACCTTTGACAAGATCGGGAGGCTCTCTGCAGGCTACTACGCTGGCAATGATAAGGTTCTACTTGACACCAATGGCGATAAGGACAACACCGGAGTTTTACTCTCATGGGACAGGACGATTTCTGAAGTATCGGACAAACTCTGGGCCGCTATAGATTATCAGGGCGGGAAGAATGCCTACGGTGCACTGAGTTTTGGAGTTGCATGGAAGTTCGCCCCTAACGTTGGCGTGATTGTCGGCTATGACATTTATAACGAGAGTAACTATAAGCCGACTGCAACGTTGCAGTTGGATATAGACTTTTAAAGTCTTAATCAAAAATGGAGGTCCGGAGGCAATAGATGAAACGATTCATGGTTGTAATGATAGTAGCACTACTGTTATCTTCGGCAGGCATTCTGTTTGCTGAAGAGCAGGGTAGTTCCAACCCTACTGAAGTTGTCGTGGTTGAGCAGTCCCAGACTGTTCAACCGGCAACCGAAAAAGCGGTGATAACTGCTGCTGAAGTGCAGAGAAACGCAGACTTTGCCTGGACCCTGTTGGCTGCATTCCTGGTCTTCTTCATGCAGGCAGGTTTTGCCATGGTAGAGGCCGGGTTCACGCGGGCAAAGAATACTGTAAATATCCTGATGAAGAACCTGATGGATATGTCCATAGGGGCAATCGCTTACTGGGCAGTCGGTTTTGCAATAATGTTCGGAGTTACAACAACGGGCTGGTTTGGAACCTCAGGCTTTTTTATGAGTGATTTTACACAGAACCACGACCCGTGGACACTTGCATTCTGGATGTTCCAGGTGGTCTTTGCCGCCACTTCCGCCACTATTGTCTCGGGAGCTATGGCAGAGCGGACCAAGTTTGTTGCCTATCTCGTATACTCAGTGGTGATAAGCGCTCTGATCTATCCGGTGTTTGGTTCATGGGCATGGGGCGGTCTCTTCAAGGGTAACGGCTGGCTTGAAGGACTCGGGTTTATTGACTTTGCAGGTTCTAGCGTTGTCCACTCAGTGGGCGGATGGGCCGCACTTGCAGGGGCCATTGTCCTGGGTCCCAGAATCGGAAAGTATGTTGACGGAAAGACCAAGGCCATCCCCGGCCACAACATTGCACTCGGCGCACTGGGTGTCTTTATCCTCTGGTTCGGCTGGTATGGGTTTAACGCCGGCAGTACCACTGCTGCCAATACGGATACAGCCTTGATAGCGGTCAATACAACACTGGCTGCTGCCGGCGGCTCAATAGGTGCAATGCTGCTGTCATGGGTAATGTTTAAGAAGCCGGAGGCAACCATGACGTTAAACGGTGCCCTTGCCGGTCTTGTCGGCATCACTGCAGGCTGTGCCAATGTCCTTACGGGCAGTGCCATACTGATAGGACTCATCGCCGGTGTTATAGTCGTCCTCTCGGTAGTCTTTGTAGACCAGGTACTGAAGATCGATGACCCTGTGGGTGCAATCTCCGTACACGGAGTCTGTGGTGCGTGGGGCACATTTGCCGCTGGACTATTCAATGCCGGGGGTGTTACCTTAAAGATACTCGGGGTACAGCTCCTTGGTATAGGGGCTGCGTTCCTGTGGGTATTTCCAACGGCGTTTATCCTGTTCAAGTTACTCGACGCAACTATCGGCTTAAGGGTAACTGCTGAAGAAGAACTTGAAGGTCTTGATATAGGAGAGCACGGCATTGAGGCATATCCTGACTTTCAGATTCATCCATCTGCAAAAGGTTTAAAGTCATAATGAACGGGGTTAAAGAGTGAACAGGAGGAGAAGATGAAGAAGATAGAGGCAATAATAAAACCCTTCAAACTTGATGAAGTAAAGGATGAGTTGCATAAGTTGGGGGTTCAGGGTATGACCGTGACGGAGGTGAAAGGGTTCGGCAGGCAAAAGGGCCATGTTGAGGTATACAGGGGTGCAGAATATGAAGTCACCTTTGTGCCGAAAGTAAAGTTGGAGATAGTGGTTCCTGATGATATGGCGGAAAAGGTAATTGAGAAGATTATCGAGAGTGCCAAGACGGGCAATATTGGTGATGGAAAGATATTCGTCATGCCTGTAGGGGAAGCTTACAGGATCAGGACCGGAGAAAAAGGAGAAACAGCGCTTTAACAAAAAGGGGGGCAGAGCAGCCCCCCTTTTTTCATTTCAGGTTCTGCAGTTCAATGCCGTATTTTTTTATTCTGTAACCAAGCTGTCTCGGGGTGATGCCAAGTGCCCTTGCAGCCCTGTGCTGAATATAATTGTGTTCCATTAATGCCCGTATAATCCTCTCGCGTTCAAGATTCTGAACCTCGTGACCAAGGGTATGCTCTTCATAAAAACATGACTTTCCCTTCATAGAGATTCGTGTGTCGGCAGATGCAAGGTTAAACGGGAGGTCTTCCGGTGCGATCACATCTTTTTCCGTCATTATGACAAGCCTTTCCACGGTGTTGGCAAGCTCCCTTACGTTACCCGGCCAGGAGTATTCACTGAAGATTGAAAGTGCATCTTCTGAAATCCGCACCTGTTTATTATAGGTTTTGTTGAACTTGTCTAAATAATAGTTCAGGAGTAAGGGAACATCGCGTTTTCTCTCTCTTAAGGATGGAAGGACAATGGGTACGACATTCAGTCTCCAGTAAAGGTCTTCCCTGAAATTCCCCTGTTTAACCTCTTCCAGCAGGTTTTTGTTGGTAGCAGAAATAACCCTTACATCGGCTTTTATGGACCTGGAAGATCCGACACGCTCAAACGTGCGTTCCTGCAGTACCCGTAGCAGTTTTGCCTGAAGCCCTAACGGGATCTCACCTATTTCATCAAGGAAGATGCTACCTCTCCCGGCAAGCTCAAAGCGGCCAGTCCTGCTCGTTGTTGCTCCTGTAAAAGCCCCTTTCTCCACACCAAAGAGCTCGACCTCAAGGAGATTGTCAGGAAGGGCTGCACAGTTTACAGCTACATAAGGCCCTTTTGCACGGTGGCTCTGATAATGAAGCGTTCTTGCAATCAGTTCTTTTCCCGTCCCGCTCTCACCTAAAAGCAGGACGGTTGTATCAGTACCGGCAACCTTCATTACGGCCTTCAGCACACTCTGAAACTTCTCGGATTCGCCAATAATGTTCGGCAGGCTGTATCTCTCCTTCAACTGGGACCTGAGAGACTCCCGCTCCTGTTCGGCCTTTCTGTAGTTTTCCCAGAGCTTTACAAACTGGGCAATCAGTGAAGTCACTATCTTCAATACCCTCAGGTCATCATCCACACTGCCATGTTCTTCAGCATAGATTCTGTCTGCACTGATTACGCCAAGTATCTCGCCCTTCAGTTCAATAGGAATACAGAGAAAAGAGACCCCGTATTTTTCCGGTCTTGAACCTGTCCTGTTCAGAAACTTTGGTTCTTCTCCGATATTAGGTATAAACATGGGGGCGCCTGTCTTGATGACCCTGCCGACAATCCCTTCCCCTATCCGGTATTTACCGCGCTTGATCTCCTCTTTTGTCAGTCCATGGGCGGCTACTATGCGCAGTTCATCTGAAAGCGGGTCAAGCAGAAAGACACACCCCCTCTGCATTTCAAGAAGGCTTCCGAGTATTTTCATTGCAGCGCGGAGGTTTTCTTCAAGGTCAAAAGATGCAGTAAGGACGCGGCTCACTTCGAGGATAGCGCTCAGTTCCCTGTTTTTTCTGACTATCAGTTCTTTTTCTTTATCCATAAAGAGTCTTCATCTGCATTGTTTCTGTGTTAATGGGAATGTAGTGAAAGTGAGGTTGTTCATAAATTGTGTAGCATTCCGTTATGTAATCAAGTTATGATTTGAGCACTGGTTTTGTATGAGGTCGGCACAAAATTGCCGTAGTGCCGTAGCGTTATTTCCTTATTTAAAACAAAAATGTAAGAAAATGTCAAGAAGAGGAGAGTGAGATCAATCAGTGTTGGATATATATGTGCTTCCTGGGCTATAATACGACGTCATGTCAATACTTGCAGATTTTTTAGATGAGCCCAAAATAGCCTACTTCTCAATGGAGATAGGTCTTCGCAAGGAGGTCCCTACTTACAGTGGTGGCCTGGGTGTACTTGCAGGCGACACCATCAAGTCTTCTGCAGACCTGAAACTGCCCCTGATTGCAGTAACCCTGTTGAGCAGGAAAGGTTTTTTTGAACAGGATCTTACACCGGAGGGCAGACAGGTTGAGTACCCCTCGGAGTGGGAACCATCCGACCTGATGGAGCTGCTGCCGGAAAAGGTGACGGTTGAGATTGAAGGCAGAAAGGTTTTTGTCAGGGCCTGGCTCTATTTAGTAAAGAGTATAGTTGGCGGCAGGGTGCCTGTCCTTTTCCTTGATACCGATATGGAGGAGAACAGCCCTGAGGACAGGACAATAACGGATTATCTCTATGGAGGCGACCGTTTATACAGGATAAAACAGGAGATAGTCCTTGGCATAGGCGGGGTCAGGATGCTTAGTGACCTTGGTTTTGAAATAAAGAAATACCACATGAATGAAGGACACGCTGCCTTTCTTACCCTCGAACTCCTCAAACGGTACAGGAGGAGCATTGAGGAGGTGTGGGATGAAAAACTGGTCTGGGATACGGAGAGGATAAGGGAATTGTGTGTCTTTACTACACATACCCCGATAGAGGCCGGACACGACAGGTTTTCTTTTGACCTGGTGGCAAGGAGTCTTGGTGACTTTATCCCACTTGACATACTCAGGGAGCTTGGCGGAGAGGAAGAAAACCTCAACATGACCATCCTTGCCCTTAATCTCAGTGATTATGTAAACGGTGTAGCAAAAAAGCACAGGGATGTCTCCCGGGTTATGTTCCCCGGATATGAGATACACGCCATCACGAACGGTGTTCATTCCTTTACCTGGACATCGGATAACTTTAAGAGACTGTTTGACGGCTATTTCCCCGGCTGGGCCAATGAGCCGGAGCTGCTTGTCCGTGTTGAAAAGATCCCACATAAAGAGATCTGGCAGGCCCATATGGATGCTAAAAAGAGTTTGATAGATTATGTTAATGAGACAACAGGGACGGGTATGGATTATGATACCCTGACTATCGGTTTTGCAAGAAGGGCGACTGCTTACAAAAGGGGCGACCTGCTTTTCCGGGATGTTGAAAGACTGAAAAAGATAGCCGGCGGGAAGGTACAGATCGTTTATGCCGGTAAGGCTCACCCACAGGATGAACCAGGCAAGAAGACGATAGAGAGGATATTTTCCTACATCGGGCAACTTCGGAACGATATAAAGATTACCTATCTGAAAAACTATAACATGGATATTGCACTGAGGATGGTCTCAGGGGTGGATGTCTGGCTTAATACCCCCTTAAGACCACTGGAGGCATCCGGAACGAGCGGCATGAAGGCTGCTCATAACGGGGTGTTGAATTTCAGTGTCCTTGATGGCTGGTGGATTGAAGGATACATTGAGGGATATACAGGCTGGTCCATAGGTGCTGCACCCTCGGAGTTGATCCCTGATGAGAACGTTGCAGATAGAAGGGATTCGGAAGACCTTTACAAAAAGCTTGAACATGAGATTATTCCTCTATACTATAATGACCGTGATGGCTGGATACGGATGATGCAGCACGCCATAGGAAAGATTGCATACTATTTCAATACTCACCGCATGATGCGCCGTTATGTTACAGAGGGGTATCTTTAGCGGCTGGATTTTACCTCTGCTTTTCTCATACGCAGAAACCTGGTAAACACGGTGTCTCTTCGTACTTCAGTCCTGAAACCCATTGATTCAAAGGCATCCCGCGTTTTATCCATCGCCTCTCTTCCAACCTCAATGACAGGTTCATGGATGGAGAGGATGCCGTTGACCTTAACAGCCCGGGCAATATTTTCTGCACCTTCACGTTTCCTCTCTATTTCGTGGAAGGCATAATAAATAAAGGCCACATCGGCAAACTCATCCGGAAGATCAAGCTCTGAGATGTTTCCGTGCAGTATCTCTACTTTCCCGGCACACCCTGCAATGCGCTTTTTCAGTTTCTCCAGCATCCCGTCCTGCAGTTCAACGGCATATACCTTCCTTGCCGTCCGGGCAAGTATCTCGGTAAAAAAGCCGTTTCCCGCCCCTACCTCAAGGACAACGCTCTCTCCGGTAATGCCGGATTCCTCCAGGACCTGCTCCCTGTTGGTCAGCACCTTCCTGACAGGGTTATACAGCATAAACGACAACCACGATGGACAGACCATTTCAAAAGCTCCCTTGTGCCGATGGTTAAATTGTTCCCTTGCCTTTGCTTTAGTAACTCCAAGGTATTATAATTAAAGATTACACAGTAATAAAACCTTAAAGCAAGGAGGAAGTTTTGAACGGGTTCGGTTATCAGAAAAAAAAGGGGGGCAGGATCAAAAAGTTGGCCCTGATCCTGCTACTCCCATTCATCATACTTGTTCTCTCTTACACGGCATATAAATTATTTCTTATCCCGTCCCCTGTGGTAGAGGGGATAGATGCATTTAAGCTCCTGCCTGCCGACAAAACCATAACGATTCACGGTAAAAACCTGAAATCCATTGAGGTCTCCGTTACCCAGGACCTGAAATCCGTGGAATTGCTACGGGATGAGCCTGCAGGTATGGAGAAGACTTATATCTTGCAGGTAAAACCAAAGGCTCTGGGACTCAGGGACGGCCCTGCAGTTGTTACAGTACAGGCAAGGTCGGGGATTCTAAAGAAAGTAGATTATAAGGTAGATGCAGTGATTGATACAGTGGCTCCAAAACTCAGGGTAGTGGATGCGCCATCAATAGTTTACCCGGGCATGGGTACGGTTGCCCTGCTCAGGGCAGAGGGGGCTGATTCCGTATTCGTAAGGATTGATGAGGGAGAGCCTTTTAAAGCATATAAAACTTCTGCCGGGTCAGGCGGTGATTATGTTGTTTTCTTCCCTGTTCCTTTTGATATAAAAAACAAGGCGGTTTTTTATGCTGTAGCTCAGGACCATGCCGGTAATGAGACCATAAGAACCCTGCCTACTAAGGTGAAGAAGAAGACCTTCAGGCGGTCCTCTATCAGAATAAGTGATGATTTTATAAAGCGTGTGGTTTATCCATTGTTTAATGAAACCGATCTCCCCCCCGACCCGGTCAGTGCCTTCCTCAAGGTCAATGAGAAATGGAGAGACAGGGACGTCAAAAGGCTTGGCGTAATAGGCCGGCAATCTGAACCCCGGATGCTCTGGAAGGGGCGTTTTCTGCAGCTGAAGAATAGTAAGGTTATGGCTGCATATGGAGACAGGAGGGTGTACCTGTATAAGGGAAAACCTATCAGCCGGAGCGTACATCTTGGATATGACCTTGCCTCGGTCGCGAATGCCCCGGTTGGGGCAGCAAATTCAGGTATTGTGAAATTTGCAGGTGACCTTGGCATATATGGAAACGCCGTGATAATAGATCACGGTCTCGGGCTGATGAGTCTGTATGGACATCTATCTGAAATTCTGGTAAAAGACGGACAATCGGTCAAAAAGGGAGAGTTGATAGCAAAGACGGGATCAAGCGGTCTTGCAGGTGGAGACCACCTCCATTTCGGAATCCTTGTCCAGGGAATCGAGGTCTCTCCTTTATATTGGTGGGATCCACGGTGGATAAAGGCCAATGTTGGTTTTATCGGTTCTATGGTCTCAAAAGGCCTCAGGAAAAACCGGTAAAACAGGTGCATGAGCAATAATATTCCTTTCAGAAAGAGCAAAAAAGGGATAGTCCTGAATATCCGTGTTGAGCCCCGTTCCTCAAGGGCCGGGGTAGTCGGTCTGTTGGGTAATGCCCTTAAGGTAAAGCTCACATCAGCCCCTGTGGACGGAGCAGCCAACAAACAGCTTATAGAATTGCTTTCAAAGTTTTTCAGCATTAAAAAAGGTGCAGTTCATATCCTCAGGGGAGAGACCTCCAAAAACAAGGTTGTCGAGATAGAGGGGCTTGAGGAGATGCCCTTGTGTAATCCAGACTAATTGTAATCCAGAGTAATGATCGAGACAGAGAGTCTTCCCTTAAAGGAACCGCCCGTAAGATACCTGCTGAGGTATTTGAAGGAAGAGCCGCTTTCCCCCTTCGACTCTGCCGTTGTTATGCCGACAACAAGGTCTATCAGGCACCTCATCCATTTAATAACCGAAGATTCTCCAGTCCCTGTTGCCCTGCCATATTGCTTTGAGATGAAAGAGTTTACCCTCAGGTGTCTTGACTCAGGCGGCTCAGGTGTTGTTCCGGATGAACTGAGACTCCTTTATCTGCAGGAGGCGGTCAGGGGGCTTGATACAGAGAAACTCCTGAGGCTTTTTGGAAGGGAGCATGCGAGGTACTATAAAGACTTCATGAGGTTTGCCTCAGTCGGCAGGAGGCTGCTGAGATTCTATGAAGAGGTCTTTGCCGAGGGGGTCGGGTTTGAAGACCTCAGGATGAATGCCCTGTACACGGATTACGAAAAGGATGTGATGATACTTGAGGATATTGCATCTATTTACAGGGATATATTAAAGCGAAACGGCCTCATTGACCTGATGTTTCTTAAGGGAGATTTCCTCTCTTCAGGGATGTCACTGTTCTATAGCCCCACCTTCTTAAAAAGGTTTAAAAAGATTTATATCCTCACTGTCGGGAGGCTCAGCAGTTTTGAGTTGAGACTCATGGAAAAGGCCTCGGATATGGTGGATATAAAGGTGCTTCTCCATTATGAAGGTGTTGCGGATAGCGAGATCAAGAGGATATCTCAGTCCCTTGACAGTGAGGCCTCTTTGCCTCCTGAAATACCCGCAGCCCCTTATCCTGCCTTTATTGAGGTTGAAGAGTTTTCACTTCCCGAGGAGCAGGCAGGATTTATAATGGACTCGATCAGGAAGTCAATCGGGATGGGGATAAGCCCTGAGGAGACTGTTGTGGTCCTTCCCGACGATGGGTTAAAGAGAACCCTTTATGCCTTTGACAGAGACGGGATTTTAAATTTTGCAATGGGTTTTGAGTTGAGGGATACGGTCTTCTACTCATTTCTTAAGTCCCTTGAGGCAATGCTCACCTCATATGACGAGAGGGGCACTTATGACACAAGGGCGGCCTTGAACTTCCTGAGCCATCCCTTTATCAGGGGGCTTGCAGGTAAGGGCTATGAACTCTTTATAAGGGATGTAAAGAGGAGGAACAGGCTCTTTGTTGGCCCGGAGGAGTTATGTATGACAGGGGAACTTAAGGAGGTCTGGCAGGAAATTGAAGGGATATTCAGCAGGAAGGCGGGATTTAAAGAGTTCTGCAGCCGTATCAGGGGGTTCATGGGATGGATAATGGAGAGGAATTCCTCATTGATTGAGAGGCTCCGGGAGAGTCCTGAGTTTGTGGGGGGGAAAAAGGTTTTTTTTGAGAGATTGATCATGCTTGGCATGCTTCCATATGAGGTCTTCTGGCCCAAGGGGTCCCCTTTGGGGCATCTCATTTATCTGAATGAATACCTGAAAGGGATCACCTATCCGCATACCTGGGGTGGACCTGTTACAGTGATGGGCATGCTTGAGACGAGGGCGCTGGGGTTCAAGGCTGTTATTATCCCTGATATGAACGAGGAGTTCATGCCCCCGGCAAGTGAAAAAGACATGTTCCTGAATACAGAGATAAGAAAGCGGGTGGGACTTCCGACCTTTCTTGACAGGGAGGCGCTGAGCAGAAGGTATTTTAACGGGCTACTGAAGAAGGCAAGTGCGGTCTTTTTAAGTTATGCCGGCTCCGGGGGGAGGAGGCCGAGGAGCAGGTTCATTGAAGAGATAGCAATACAGCGTGGAGGGGGGCAATTCGAGACAACCCGATCACGCAGTACCGGGAAAGTGGTTCCTTCATTGCCGACTGTCTCTATCCAGGCAAAGTCTTTTGTTCCGGTAAAGGACAGCCATATCCTGAGGTTGATTGAGTTGATGGAGCTGACCCCCACGTCTCTCAGGACATACAGGGAGTGTAAGTTCAGGTTTTATCTGAAATACATAAGGAAGCTCAGGGAGAAGGAGGAGATATCAGAGGATTTACAGAGGGTCGATATCGGCAATATCTTTCATAGTGCGATAAGGAATGTCTACAGTAAACTATTCTGGAGTCTGGAGTCAGAAGTCGGAAGTCAGAAGTCAGAAGTCAGAAAGCAGGCTGGTCTCTTTAGCCCCCAACCATCTGATTCCCCTGCTATTTTCTGCAGGAAACTAACAAGTGAGCTGAAAAGCGAGGTCCTTAGAGAGGCAGCAAGGTACGATATATTCAGAAAGAGCCCCCATGCAGGGCTTGAGCTTGATGTATTTATTGAGAAGCTGAGGGATTTTGTGGACTCCGAGAAGGCGGTATTTGAGGCAGGATGGATGCCGGCATATCTTGAGTTTCCTGTTTCCATGAAATTGAAAGGGATGAGGTTCAGGGGAAAGATAGACAGGGTTGATATCATGAAGAGCCCTGCTGAGTCCGTGCCAAAGGGTGTTATGAGGGGTGTTATTATTGACTATAAGCTCTCAGAGATAAACGTCAGGGGCAGGACGGTCCTGGATGAAAAGTTTAAAGAGTTTCAGCTTCCCCTCTACCGTCTTATGCTTAAAGAGACGATTAAGGGAATAGACGTGGAGGGCCTTGCATACTATGACCTGAAGCGGAGCTTTCGGCTCAGGAGGGTCTTTGAAGACCTGACGGACGGGGAGTTTACAGGACATATCGAGGGGCTTGTGATGGAATTGAGAGACAGGGAACAGGGCTTTGAGAAGACGGTCCAGGAAAGAAACTGCAAGTACTGCTCTTATACGGATATATGCTGGTGAATATGGATAGAGGCGCACTCGATATACTCTCCCCGAACAAGAGCATAGCCCTTAAGGCATCTGCCGGAAGCGGCAAGACCTTTAATCTGAGCCTCAGGGTGGTGAACCTGCTTTTAGAGGGTGTCGAGCCTGACAGGATACTCTGCCTTACCTTTACAAACAAGGCAACCAATGAGATGTATGAGCGGATAATCAAAACCCTCACATATCTTGCACATGAGCTTCCGGAGGAGAGCGGGCAGGGGTCCCTGCAGGCCCCCCCAAAAGAGGAAGCACTCATGCTTGCAGAGTACTGGATGCAGCGGGGAGTGGGTAAAGACCATGCCGAGGTCCTGAGGTATTTAAGGAAAAAGGCGGGAAGTATATATGAAGGGGTTGTCAGGGAGATTTCACGGCTGAGGGTTTCTACGATAGACGGCTTTTTTAACTCCGTTCTCAGACTCTTCCCCTTTGAGGCGGGGGTATTGCCGGACTTCAGGATAATCACGGAGTCCGAAGAGGACGGGATTTACAGAAGGGCCTATGATGAATTTATTACAGGAATTCGTTCTGATGATTCCATGAAGCAGATCCTTACAAACCTCGTGCTGCTGAGCGGCTCTGCCGAACTTTCACCCTTCAGGGTTCTTGATGGTTATTTCAGGGAAATGCTTTCGATAAGGACGGAGATTGAGGAGAGAGAGCAGGAAGTCAGGAGTCAGGAGTCAGAAGCTGGAAGTAAGAAGCAGGAAGTAAGAGGGCTGCTTGAAGAGTTTGATGTGCTGAGAGGGCTTGAGAAGAAGGTGAGGGCTGATGCAGCCTCTCTTGCCGGAAGGATGAGACGTCTCTATCCGGACCTGGGCAGGATGGCGGGTTCAGAACTTAAAAAATATGAAGAATCCCAGATAAAAGACCTGCCTGCCCTTACGAGCCTTGCAAAGGAGCAGTATACGGATTACAGGTATTTTTCCTCCCTTGAGTATTTACCGCAGATGCAGGATACCTTTGATCTGCTTAAGGAGGAGATGAGGGATTTCTTTAGATATAAAAACCGTATATTTCAGCGCATAACCCTTTACCTCTTCATGAGGTTCCTTCAATACCCGGACAGGACAAAGCAGAACCTCAACGCCCTGAGTTTTAATGATGTCACGAGGATATGTTATAACCTCCTTATCGGTAACGCACTGATAGATGAAAGTCCTGATTATTTTTACTTCCGCCTTGACAGCAGGATAGAGCATCTCCTGATCGATGAGTTTCAGGATACAAGCATTGTCCAGTGGAAGATTTTAAAACCCGTTGCAGATGAGCTGACCTCAGGAATGGGTCAGAAGGAGAGGGCAGGATCTTTTTTCTATGTTGGTGACCCAAAACAGTCTATCTACAGGTTCAGGGGTGGTGAGAGCAGGCTCTTTGATGCCGTGCTTTCCCATTATCCTGAAAAGCTGAAGGCCCGGAGCCTCAGGAGAAATTTTCGTAGCGGCAGGGTTATCGTGGATTTTGTCAACAGGGTTTTTTCCGATGTCTCATCACACTACGGATACGACTATGAGGAGCAGGAATCCACACTCGATCGTGAAGGGTACGTTGACGTGAGGTTTATCACAAGGGGAAAGGGAGCTGCTTCAAACCTGGCTTGTTTCACGGAGTTGAAGATGCAGACAGTGCTCTCTTTTGTGGAGACACTCCTCAACCGGGGTGGTATTCTTCCGGGCGATATAGCCATACTCTGTCAGAAAAACAGGACCTGCGAGGAGTATGCCGGGTTTTTAAGGGGCCGGGGATACGATGTGCTGACAGAGTCCTCAGAGGGTCTTTTAGAGCAGCCTTCAGTCAGGGCGGTAATGAACCTGTTAAGATGGCTTTCAGACCCTAAACAGGCAGTCTACCTCTTCGGGTTCCTCTTCACGGTTGAAGGTCTCCTTGATGAGGAAGGTGTCAGGCGGTTCTTTCATAAAAGCCCGTCCCGGGGTAATCTTTCTGCTGTATCACCTGCTATTTCGGAGAAACTCTCCAGGGTGCAAAGTGTTTCGGGTCTGATACCCGTTTACAGGCTTGTAGAAAGGATTATCGGGGAGTTTGACCTGAACAGGGCCTTTAATTACGACCCCAACCTTCTCTATCTTACAGGTATGGCGGCCTCAAAGGAGATTTCAGATCTACTGAGCATTGAGGATTTAATAGTCTTTATGAATAGCCGTTCCTCCACAAAGGCCCTTATCCCTTCAGGTGTCTCAGAAAAGTCAGTTCGGCTTATGACCGTTCATAAGGCAAAGGGGCTTGAGTTTCCATATGTAATCCTGCCTGAACTGGATATCAGGATGACGTTTGATGCCAGGAATACACCGATCATAATCGACCATAACGAAGATATGACGGTAAAGGGGCTGTACCTTAGCGAGAACAAAAACATTGCCTCCCTTGTTCCCGGGCTTAACGACGTACGGGTTCGGGAGGAGGCGAGGGTCATGACGGACCGCCTGAATTATCTCTACGTCGCCCTGACAAGGGCAAAGGCCGGACTCATGGTGGTTGCGGAGAAGTCGGAAGTATCATCAGACACCCGGCAGTTGTCTGATATTCTTTGCAGGGTTCTGGAGACAGGGGGGCAGGAGGTAGTCAGCAAATACCGGTCCGGCTCTCTCCCTGATGAAAAGAAAGGGTTGGCAGTGACCGTTATTGATAGAGATGCCCCCTCTATCGGACCCGTTTCCTTTGCCGGGAAGGAACTCTCCCTGAAAGATATGATCCAGGGAGTTCCTTCGCGTATTGAGCCCCCCTCTCTGGATGATGAGGGGGATATAGAGAACCCTGATGAATACAGGGACAGGCTTTTCGGAGAGGCGTTTCATTACGCTGTAGAGATGTTGAAGGATTTTTCTGCAGATTCAATCCCAGGAGCAATTAACAGGGTCAGGCAGAGATATGTATCGCTGGATGAGGGTGCAATAATGTCCATTAAAAGGCGACTGTCAAGCCTTGTTGGCAACAGCGGTTTCCTTGACCTCTTACACGGACAGGCCCGGTTGCCTGAGGTCCCTTTTGCAAAAAGTGACTCCCTGTTCAGGGTTGACTTACTTGTCTTTGATGGTGAAATAATAAGGGTTATGGATTTTAAAACAGGTCATGACGTCTCACTTCCGGAGGGATACATAAAGCAGGTCGGTAATTATATGCAGATAGTGAGGGAGTGCTTCAGAAAGGGTGTTTCGGAAGTGGAGGGGTACCTTGTATTTGCAGGGGAGGATACCGTGGGAGTGCAAGAGGTATAACTACAGTAAACCATGAAGAAAACTAAATAGTGTCTGTGTATAAACTACAGTAATTTGTCATTCCCGCAAGTGAAGCGAGTCG
>ENA-ORDP01000532-ORDP01000532.1-marine-sediment-metagenome-genome-assembly--contig:-NODE-532-length-24584-cov-3.103347_pt1 | contig 24584 bp, 24 predicted proteins | sample MGYA00248627_ERZ508539 | MGnify/ENA primary metagenome ERZ508539 (study PRJEB26208, sample SAMN05571518) | marine sediment metagenome | biome: deep sea; feature: Hydrothermal vent; material... | reverse complement strand
CGTTGAACACCAGAACGGGATACATCGGGTCCAAATTGATTTCCCGTGGATGCAATCTTGTCTACTTCATCCAAATAGACGATCCCATATTCTGCTAATTCGATATTCCCATCAGCCTCATGAACAAGGTCTCGAATGAGATCTTCTACATCCCCCCCCACATACCCGGTTTCTGTAAATTTGGTGGCATCCCCTTTGACAAAGGGAACTTCTAATTTTTCGGCAATCAACTTGATCATGTAAGTTTTCCCAACTCCTGTCGGGCCAACCATTAATATATTCCCTTTAATGCCCCCCACAATCTTGTCACACTCCGGATGAGACGCCTCATAGGCCATTCGGTTAAAGTGGGTACAGATTTTGGTGGCGATCGTTTCAATTGCTTCACCTTGCTCTACAATATATTCCTTAAGATAACTTTCTAACTCGATAGGTTTTAAGTCAAAATTATGATGGGATGGAGCTTCTTCCGTTTCACTAGGAACTCCTTCTTCTCCCCCTTCTACATTGGGATTCGATAGAATTACCTTGCCGCCGTATTTTTGTGAAAGAAAGTCATTTATATCTTTCTGGATGTCCATGGAGTTGGGAAAATCTTTGCTCATAATATCCTCATAGAATTCATTTACTCAACTAATAATAAATAAAAACTTGTCATCCGTCAATGTTGATTGGAGTCCATCAATTAATACTTTACTCTAAGAGTAAAGTCTGCTATCTTTTATAACAATTTTACCGAGAGGTGTCCTATGAGACGGTTGAGTATAAATATTGATCATGTTGCCACTTTGCGTCAGGCAAGAAAAACCATCTATCCTGAAGTGGTGATCGCTGCAGGAATCTGTGAATTAGCCGGTGCCGATGGAATCACGTGTCACCTTCGTGAAGACAGACGTCATATCCAGGATCGTGATGTGAGACTTCTAAAGGAGACCATTACAACTTACCTTAACTTTGAAATGGCGGCTACAAAAGAGATGCTAAAGATGGCAATCGAGATTCAGCCCGCTGTGGTGATGTTAGTCCCTGAGAAACGCGAAGAACTCACAACAGAAGGAGGATTGAACGTTATCGATAATGTGGATAAGCTAAAAGGCTACGCTGAAAAGATACAACAGGACGATATTGATCTAAGTCTTTTTATAGACGCTGATTTAAAGCAGATAGATGCCTGTAAGGAAGTTGGGAGTGACTTTGTGGAGATTCACACAGGGCCTTACTGTGATGCAAAGTCCGTTGAAGAGCAATCCCTTGAGCTTGATAAAGTCATCAAAGCTTGTCAATATGCCAGGTCCATTGGTCTGCGTGTGAATGCAGGTCATGGTATTTATTATCATAATATAAGGCCTCTAGCCGCTATTCCAGAGATTGAAGAGTTTAGCATTGGCCACGGGATTGTGTCCAGAGCAGTATTCGTTGGCTTGGACAGGGCTGTCCGTGATATGAAAGAACTTCTTCGACCGAAGGGAATAATATAATTTATTGATCAGCACAGGAATAGCCGGGGGAAGGTTTTTTTGAACTAACAGTGATTGCGTTTGGAACAGAAACAGAGCCGGATATTTCCTTCGTATAACCTTTGTAGTCAATGAAAAGCTGGCTGGAAGATCCCCCATCCAGGTTTAACGCATACTCACAGCCTAATCCTCCGGCATCCGTGTCCAGGGCTAAGATAGTTGCTAGATCCTTTGCGTAAGCCATACTGTTTTCGGTGACACCAACAATGATCTTTTTGTCCCGTGTGATGGCGATGAATGTCCGCTTAGCGATCTGATGCTTCAGTCGATCAATGATATGTCCTTTATGAACCAGCCGAGGCCTGCACTGAAAAGCCGTTGTAATCCCATCATGAGGAGTATAGTCTTTTGTGTGCACAATTTCAGGGATCCCATCTTGTATGAAAAAGACCCCTCCATCCACCTGACTGAGCTTTCTTATCCTTTGGCCATCTTGTATTTGCAGGCCTAGTGGGCGATGCTCTTTGTCAAAGAAGCTGGCATTCATGCTGAGAAATGATTTAGAAAGCCTGGAGAACTCCTTCGCTTTTAGAACCTTCTGGTGAAAGTCCTTCGCAAGGGATAAGTGTATATTGTATTTCTGAGGATCGATCTCTATGCAGAAAAGCTTAAAGTCTTTCTCAACCGGGTAGACAGAGCTTTTAATATTCAAAGTCTGTATCCAGAAGCCTTCATTGAGCTGACGCCTTTCAGGAGCAGCTACTTCACTTCTCTCAAAGGCCCTGGAAAAGTAGTTGACTGCATCTCCAATCAGGTTGTCAGAGTTTTTCTCTCCTGAGCAACCTAAAATGAAAGCTAAACTAAATGTTAGTATCCATGTTTTCATAACAGTTGATTAGATGGCTCGATTTAATATTTTAAAAACCTTTAGGCTCATAAACACCGGTCTATCTAGTATTGTTTAATTTATATTTGCATGATCGGATTTTCAGACCATTCTATATTTAATTAAGTGAAAATAGTTTATACCATACTGATTATGAATTGTCATCTGTAGAGACGCATGGCCATGCGTCTCTACAGATGACGGGTTTTATAACTGGATAATTTAAAATCAGTTTGGTGTATGCTACAAGCTGGTGTTTATCATTATTTATTCTGGATTTCCTTGAACCGCTTTTTCAGATTATGAATTGGGGCTTTTCAAGTTAATTGACTCATCAGGCTTTCTAAAACCGAAACGCAACGCCTAGATTCGGTGAAAGATAGGTGATGATGCCATTCGGAGATAACTGCCAAATTAGATCACCATTGACAAAGACTTTAAAGGATTTGCTCAAGTGAAGTTCGTTCTGAAGGGCAAAATGAGCCACTCCTTGAATCACTGTCTTGTCTGTACCAAATTGATCTAGGGTGGGAGCGATACCTGCCGCGTTAAATTGCTCTTTGGCCAATTGGAAGATCACTCCCCCTCCAATTTTAGGGGACAGGGTGTACCATTTTGCTATTGGGATGGAAATCACCAGATTCACCATAGGCAGGAAGGAATGGACTTCCTTTTGCTGCAATAAGTTATCCTTTGACTTCATGTAAAAGTAGACCAGCTCCATCTCAAGAGCCAGATATTTAGACATTTGCAAGAAGGATGGGGAATAGGCGATGCTTCCATAGGGGGATAGGGCTTTTACATCCCCACTGATTCTTGTCAGAGGGAAAATAAATCCTCCTCGAATACTTAATTGATCTCCCAAACGACGTTTCTTGACAGGCTTGTAATCGAAAGCATAACTCAGACCGGCATTGGGACTTAAAAACAAGATAAATCCCTCAGGATCAAAGGGTACAAAAGCGTCCGCTCCAATGATTAACTTGACATATTTGCTTAACGTCCATTCATTTTGAAGAGCTATCTTGGCCACGCCAAGAATGTTCACTGTATTCCGATCGAATTGCTGAAGAAAGGACGAGACCCCTGTGATGTCTCTGGAGACGAACTGAAAAGACACCCCAACACCTAATTTGGCAACAAGTTTGTACCAATCAGCGATTCCTATCCGATAGCCAAGTGATACAAATGGCATGAGGGTGTGGACTTTGACATCTACTTGAGACGCAAAACTATTGCTACTCTCCAGATAGAAGTAGGCCAATTCCAATTCACCAAAAAAAGACTTGGAGAAATTAAGGCCTTCAGGACGATAAAACAGGCTGATAAAAGGAATACTTAACTTTGAATTGCCATTGATCCCTGTGAGTGCCCGTGTGACACCTACCTTAAACCCTATCTCATCATGGACTTTTGGTCTTTGAATATCTGTACGTTCATTTTTAACACGCATTGTCTCAAGAGGGTCTTTTTGTTCCTTTTGAGGAGGCTTTTCTTTAAGTTTGAAAGGGACTAACTCGTATTCAGGCTTCTTTTTACGGGTGTACACCGATTCGGCATTCAGTATTCCAATAAATAGTACGACAATAAATAAAATAAAAGAGATCACTCTATAGCTAAGGTTCATAAACTCTCGATTTCTTGAATAAATAAGTATACCATCGGATGTTTGTTGAGTTAAAGTTTAAACCAAAATAGAACTATTTCAAGAACTTTGCGATATTAACATGTTTTATATACTATTTTTTTTACAGGTCTCATAATTAACGTAATAATCTATTTGCTTATAGGACAATTTCTATCTATCTTTTACTATAACTTTATAGAAAGTTTGGTAGTGATAAACTAGTTACTGACGGATTTATCCAACTATCTGTAGCAACGCGATTAATCGCGTTGCTACAGATAGTTATCACTACCGAAAGTTTTATTCTTAAAAGGAGAGGTCGATTATGACTTTGAAAAGTATTTATGTCGACAATTTGAGCAAAGATGTCGGTGAAGAGGACTTGTACCAGGAGTTTAAGGTCTATGGGGAAGTAGGGTCTGTTAATATCATCAAAAACAAAGTGGATGGTCAAAGTAGAGTCTTTGCTCTTGTGGCTATGACCAACAATGCAGATGCCGAAGCCGCTATCAAAGAGCTGAACGGCAAAAATCTAAAAGGCTCTAAACTCAATGTGAAGGAAGCCGAAACAGAACATTGATGCAAACTATTCTGTAAATCCTGGATGTAAAAGTAATTAAATGCCACCATGAACAAGACTATTATTGAACTTAAAAACGTTTCAAAATCCTTTGCCGGCAAAAAGATTATCGATCAACTCAGTTTAGAGATAAAAGAACGGGACTCACTCATGATTATAGGCCCCGGAGGACGTGGCAAGACTGTTCTCATGAAGATTATGGCTTTAATCATTCCCCCTGATTCCGGAGACATCTTCTATTACGGCCAAAATATAAAAGACTTATCCAAAAAAGAAAAAGAGGATGTTCAGAATAGTACAGGGATGCTATTCCAAAATTACGCTCTCTTTGACTCAATGACAATTAGAGAGAATGTAGGCTTTTTCCTGGACTATCACACTAAAACACCACGCAAAGAGATAGCTGAAAGGGTGAGTCACAACTTAAAACAAGTCAGACTGGAGGGGGTAGAAGGCTTAAAGCCAGCCCAACTATCGGGTGGAATGAAAAAACGTGTGGGGATCGCCCGTGCAATTAATTACAAACCAGATATTCTCTTTCTAGACGAGCCCACAGCTGGCCTTGACCCCATCACGACTGACTCCATCAGCAAGATGATTAATCGCCTCCACCAGGATCTTCCTGTCACCTTCATTTCTGTTACCAATGACATGGGTTGTGCCCGTAAAATCGGAGATAAACTCGCAATGCTTTATGAGGGCAGGATCTATAAGATTGGACCTAAAGAAGAGATCCTGGAGAGCGACGATGCTGTGATCCATCAGTTTGTTAACGGCAAGAGACAAGGTCCCATACGCTATCATGAAAAAATCTAATCACCCTATAGATAAAAGCAAACTCGAAGACCTCTACAAGCGATATCATACTAAAGCCTTTCTCCAAGAGGATCCAATACAGTTTGTCCATCAATATAAGTTTTCTATAAAGGATCAGGAGGTCGTCGCTTTCATTGTATCTACCCTGGCCTTTGGTCAGAGAAAGGTTATGAATCCATTCATCGGTCAAGTCCTTTCTCATCTGGGTTCTAAACCCTATAAAGCAGTCTATGACTTTGTGATCAAAGACACTAGCCAGTTGGAATCTCTGTGTTACCGCTTTATAAAAGGTATTGACTTAATCAACCTGATTTATCGCCTTCATATGGTCCTTAAGACCTATGATTCCCTTGAAGCCCTTTTTGTAGAAGGATATAAGGAGACAGAGTCCATTAAATCAGCTGTCACTCACTTTATCGAGACCTTATCCAGAATATCAATCCCTGAAGAGTGGGCCTATAAAACAATTCACCGCGATAGAAACTTCAAGTTCCTCTTAGCCTCTCCAAGTCGGGGAAGTGCCTGCAAACGCTTTCATTTATTCTTAAGATGGATGGTACGAAAAGACAATGTGGATCTAGGTATATGGAAAAAGATTCCCAAAAAAGCCCTTCTCATCCCTGTGGACACCCATGTGGCTCGTGTATCAAAGGCCCTGAACCTCACTGAGCGAAAAACACCTGATTGGAAGATGGCTGAAGAAATCACATCTAATCTCAGAATCCTCGATGGAAAGGATCCTGTGAAATATGATCTTGCCTTATTCGGCCTGGGAGTCTCCGATCACAGTTTGTAGGGCCTATATAATACTGTGTAACAGATAGTTGTAGGGGTCGCCCCCAAGACTATTTCTCCGGGAAATAACCATATCCTATACCTGAATAAGTAGATATCAGTTCTTTACAGTTTTTAAGCTTCTTTCTAAGACGCTGTATGTGGACATCAACAGTTCGCTCAGTGACATAGGCTTCTTCGTTCCATACGCGATTAATAATCTCTTCTCGTGCAAAAAAACGTCCTGGATTCTCAAAGAAGAGTAGGAGGAGATGAAACTCCGTCTTGGTAAGTTGAAGAAGCCTTTCATCATAGGTAACCTGAAAGGAGTCTTTAATTAAAGTTAAGTTTCTATAGTAAAAGACTTTGGACCCGTCAATCTCATCGTTCCGGCTCACTCTTTTTAGAAGGACTTTGACTCGCAAGAGTAATTCTTTAATACTAAAGGGTTTAGAGATGTAATCATCCCCTCCATATTCAAATCCTGCAATACGATCCTCTTCCGCTGATTTGGCCGATAGAAAAATAATGGGGATATTCTTAAAACGCTCATCCAACCGTATTTTACGACAGACTTCGTATCCATTCATCCCTTCCATCATGATATCCAGGATTAATAAGTCGGGAATAGTCTTTCCATTCAGCAGTTGGTTGATTAATTGATTCCCCGAAATGAACTCTTTAACTTGATAGCCTTCTGACTTGAGGTTGATGGACAAGATCTCAATAAGCTCTTCCTCATCGTCAATGATGTATATCAAACTCATGAATTTGTCTCTCCATCAATAGATCCCATAGAGGCCAGAGCCTTTTCAGCGTCTGACTCAAAGGGTAAAGCCACTTTAAATAGAGTCCCTTTGCCCGTTGGGTTGGCCTCGCAATAGACCTCTCCGTCATGAAACATGACAGCATGCTTTACGATACTCAGTCCTAAACCTGTTCCACCCGACTTTCTCGATCGCCCTTCATCCACCCTGTAAAAACGTTCAAAAATACGTTGATGATAATTGCCACTAATGCCAATCCCTGTATCAATGACTGAGAAAACAAACCGATCACCGTCTTCCTTGAAAGCCACAATCACTTCGCCTTCATGATCCGTGTAAGTGATCGCATTATCGATAAGATTGAAAAATATAGTCTCAAGAAGTTCCTGATTGCCCATTAGCTCTAAGCTATCCTCGGTAATAGCATTAACCAGTTGGATATTCTTTGTTTCAGCCTTTAAAGAGAGAATATCCAAACAGCTCTCTATGACATCCAACACGTTTACAGGCTCTTTTCTAAAGTAATCCCTGCTATCATCCAGCTTATTGAGGGTAATCAAGTCTTTAATCAGATTGTTGAGTCGGTCGGCATTCCTCAAGACTTTCTCCAGAAATCTCTTCTGATCCTCAACAGAGATGTCATCTGTCTTTAAAATGGTTTCTAAATACCCTTTGATAATGGAAATGGGCGTTTTAAACTCATGGGAAGCGTTTTCTACAAAAGACTTCTTAATTTCCACCAACTTGTATTGTTCGGTGATATCGTTGATCATAACTACCAGTCCGGATTTATGGGGAAGGGGGATGCAAATGACCTCCAGTGTTTGGTTTTCAAGGGTAGATAGGTGGATGTTTTGGCTTAAACGAGTCTGCTCCCTTACGGACTGCTCTATCATATTGTTTAGAGGGTTGTTACGGATGATTTCATAATAATACTTTCCAAATAGATCATAATCATAAAGCTCTGGAATGATCTTCAAGAGAGAGAATAAACCATTATTGTATAATAATACCTTCAGTTTGTGATCCAATAGGATAACTCCTTCCGATACGTTTTTTATAACAGTCTCAACCTGGTTTTTACGTTGGGTGAGTTCACTCATCTGTTTCTGGACACCTTTAGCCATTTCGTTCAGGAAGTACTGAAGGTGAATAACTTCTTCAACAGACGTGTAGGAAAGGCGTAAGCTTCTGTCTTCCTTATAATCCTTCAAGAACCGAATGATCCCTTGAAGAGGTTTGACAATCATGTTGGATAGCAAGTTATTGACCAGTACAAGGATAGAGATCATCACGAATGCAAATATCCACACAATCCTATCGATACGGTCCAGGGTATCTTGTATTTCTTTGAATGAGACAATTATTCGTATGGAGTAGTCATGATTATTAAAATGGCGACTGAAAAGCAATATCTTTTCCGGTGACCCAGAAAGAGTGTTCGAGTATCTGATGCCAAAACCTGTCTGAGACGGACTATTTCTGGCCATCCTCATCTCATGATCATAATAGTTATCTTTATCTTTCAAGCTCTGGCGACAATCTCTATAACGATAGTTATCATGATCCTCTTTCAGCCTTTCACCACAATAGAGAATGTTATTTTTCCCTTTTAGGATAAGGATTTGCAGATGATTTATGAATTCAGAACTCAGCTGACCAATGAAGGGGTGGTTTGTATCGGGTGAGATGGGTGATGGAACAAGTTTATTCATCTTGTCTTTTATATAAAAGATCTGTTGATCCAGTTCCGTGAGCTTAATATTGATCATCTCGTCTTTCAAAGCGGATCGAAAAAAGAGGATGGATACAATCAAGCCCAGTCCAAAGATCAAGGGATAGTATACTTTAACAAGAGAGCTAAACTTCGTCATAGTGAGTCCACAAAAAAGATCGTCAGTATTTCACTAAGTCTTTTGATGCTTAATGATTTCTCCTTCAGTAAGATAAATAGCATCTTCACAAATATTAGTGGCATGATCTCCAATTCGTTCAAGACATTTGCCTATATTAATGATTGCTAAGCCTGTCTCAAAGCGTTCTGAGTTTTCATGAACATAGGGGCCGATTTTCCTAATCACGGTTTCATAATAGTCATCCATCTGCCTGTCTTCCTTGATCACTCTTTGCGCTAATTCTACATTCTTTTGCATAAACGCTTCCAGACAATTTTTCACCATCTGCTGACCCAGTTCCGTGAGTTTATAGAGTTCATCAAGTACGGGTAGATCAGGTTCACTCGCTAAGGAAATCACGTCTTCAGCAATTCTTGAGGCAAAGTCACCCATCCGTTCCAGGTCATTATTGACCTTCAGGCTGGAAGCCACAAAGCGAAGATCGATGGCAATCGGTTGCTTGAGGGCAAAGATTTTAAGACATATTTTATCCACTTCAACTTCTAACCGATTAATCAATAAGTCATTACGAATAACTTGTTTTGCTAGTACGACGTCACGATCCTTTAGGGCTCGCACGGCCTGTCCTATGGCTTCTTCCACCCCATTACCCATTTCCAGGAGTGTTTTTCTTAATCGATTTATCTCTTCGTCTAATCGAATCTTCATTTCAATCTCCAAATTAAAATACTTTTTTTAAATAATATGAACAATAAATAATAATAGAATATGACTAAATATATTACAATAATTTTAAGAACGTGTTATAAGAAAAGATTTCTTTGGCCATTTTCATAGATCCTTTAGCAATTAAATGGCTGTCATACGCCCACTTTATTCCTGAATCTCTAGTAGTAAGTTTATCCTGATTCTTTATGCACTAATTAAAAAATCTCCAGATGAACAAAAAAATAGTCCCACAGGATTGACTTTAGAGCTTTTCTTTAGTAATTTATGCGGTTAACAGTGCTAAAAAAAGGAAAACTTCATGTTTCATCACTTATTATTAAGTTTCTTTTTAATCATCCTGATTGCTGGGCAAGCCTCTTCTCTCCAGGCTGTTGCTGAGAATCCTTTCGATCAAAAGAAGGTTGGAGTTCCCAATGCCAAACAGTCCTTTGTCAATAGAATCTCTAGAAAGTTTGGTCTAAAGGTAGTTAGACGAGTCTATATGCCAAGAACCATTACAAAAGATAACTTTACAAACAAAATACTCAATAAACTAGATAGTCAACAGGATAAAGACTTCATGCTCTCATGCTACACACTGAAAGAAGACAAATATTTCCTGAAAAGCAAACTTAAACCAAAGGATCGTTCAAGAGTCATCAAACTCATTAGATCCGTTCGGTATAAAATCTATATATACAGGGAGTACCAAAACTTAAAAAAACGAATCATCGTCTCTTTCCAAAAGGATGGATTGAAACCGATTAAAAAGACTTTAAACAGTATTTATATCTTTACCGCCAATAAGAAAACTTTAAAGAGAATCGCCCAATATTTTATCCTGAATACAAGGGCATCCAAGAAATATAAGAAACAATGGAAGAAATATATCCAAAAACTCCCCTTTGAACGAAAGCCCGTTCGCTACTTCGAATATGGCGGAGTCCCACAATTACGCTGTCTCACCCATGAAATATACAACTCCAAAAACAAAAAAACAGTCTATTACGCAGAAGTAACCATTTTAGAATAAGTCTTTCTGGACAGGATCAAGAAGAAGCATTACTTTATCGATCAGTGATGAGTGAGGCAAATCCTGTAATTCATCTCTCTGAATCCATCTGTACTCCAAGGTTCTGGATTCCAAGCGATTCATAAGGGATTTCTTAACCTCTCCTGATACATGTATGAGATAGACATGACAGGTGATTGCCCTGTAAGTAATGCTATGAGACAGGGATGACAGATAATGGGGATTCCCGTCTACGGCAAAGTCTTCTTTAAGTATCTGATAGGCGGCTTCTTGATGAGGTTGATCGGATATTTCCTTTCCGGGGAGTTCCCACATTCCTTTTAACAGCACGTCATCAGGCCTTTGGAGAATCAGAAATCCCTTCTTTTCCAGCAGGAGAAACATAACTTGCTGGATTTTTACTTTTTCCCTTTTCTCAGGGAGTTTTGGGAGCTGTGAGACCAAGTCTTTTTGATGAGCTTCACACGACTCACTAATAGGACAATCATGACATAAGCTTTTCTTTCCAGAAGGTAGGCAGATCAAAGCACCCAGCTCCATCAACGCCTGGTTGAACATTCCAGCCTTTTTTTCAGGGAGAATCTTCTCTGCAAGACTCCAAAGCTTGTTCTGTACACCTTTAGCATTTAAGACTTCATCCATCGCAAAGACTCGACTTAAAACTCTCATCACGTTACCGTCTAATATAGGATAGTTTAAATCGTAGGCAATACTCAAGATAGCCCCAGCTGTGTATTTCCCAATACCTGGAAGGGATAGAAGGTCTTTATGGACCCTGGGAATGAGGCCATCAAAGCCCTTAATAATCTGTTCTGCACTTTGTTTTACTTGTCTTGCTCTTTTATAGTAGCCTAAGCCAGACCATAGGGCTAAGACCTCTTCAAGAGAGGCTTCTGCTAAGCGTTTTATAGTAGGAAAACGTTTGCTAAACTTTAGATAGTAGGGAATGACTGTTGCCACTTGAGTTTGCTGAAGCATGATCTCCGAAATCCATATCAGATAGGGATCATGAGTTTCTCGCCAGGGTAAAGGTCTGGCATTATCAGCGTACCAGGATATTAAACGAACTCTAAGGTCTTCAGCCTTTTTCAGGTCTTTCATAAGGTATGGGTATGCTCCAGGCCTTCCATAAATACAGCGGATGCGGATCCAATCACCCCGGCATCATTGCCCAGTAGAGCTTTTTCCACTCTGAAAGTCCCTCTAAGCCGGGGTAATACGTGTTTATTGGCACTTTCATCAATTGATTGGAACAAAACCTTTCCACCCGCTGAAACACCTCCTCCAACAACAACTAATGGAATATTCAAAAGATTAATGATGTTGGCTATGGCTAGGCCAATAAAGTGGCCGACATCTTGGACGATACTTTCACAGAGCGAATCACCTTCATTAGCCCAATAACATATCTTTTCACCGTTGATCTCATCGGCTTTTAAGGTCTCCAATTGACTTGTCTCCCTGCGTCGAAGGGCTTGTCTGGCTTGATCAACCATAGCACTTGCTGAGGAATAGGCTTCCAAACAGCCATAATTGCCGCAACTACAGAGCCTTCCATTGGGAACGACTGTCATATGACCGATTTCACCGGCATAGTCTGTGATTCCATGAAAGACCTGGCCATTCAAAATGATCCCCCCCCCTATTCCTGTCCCAATAGTCAAAGCTACCATATGTTGACAGTTTTTCCCTGCACCAAAAAGGAACTCGCCTTTTGCCGCATTCGTGGCGTCATTGTCTATGAAGATTGGGTAAGAATGTTTCTTTTGAATGATTTCTACTATGGCCTGATCCTCAAGACCAGAGAGGTTGTAAGCCCCCTGGATGGTTCCTTTAAGTCGGTTCACATTGCCGGGGGCCCCCATTCCAATGCCTATAAGCTCTTGATCGACCTTTATTTCTTTGAGTAGCAGTGAAATAGATAAAAGGATTTGATCAATAATATGGGAGGAAGTTGTTTTTATGGGAATCGATTTTTTGTGTAACACATGGCCATCCCCTCTCACTAAGGCGGTTTTTATAAATGTACCGCCAATATCCAGTCCTATGGCAATTTGGTTGTCCATATCGAGATATTTCTTTTATGAGAGGGCGTTTCTGATACGTTCAAGAACTTTACTACGGTTTAAAGGCTTGACAATATAGTTTTTAGCCCCTATAAGTAATGATTCTTTAACCAGATCCTGTTTTCCGATGGCACTGATCATAATGATTTTAGCATTTTTATCAAACTCAATGATCTTTTTCAGACACTCAATCCCATCCATTTTTGGCATGGTGATATCCATTGTAACAAGATCAATGTCGGGATAATGGGATTTATACTTCTCAAGAGCGACCTCACCATTTTCGGCGACGGCTAAAACATCATACTCTTCGGATGTGAGAATTTGAGTTAACTGTTTTGTTACAAACATAGAGTCATCCACTACCATAAGCTTAAAGTTCCCTCCATCAGGTTTTAGCCCATCAGGCGGACGCTCGTTAACACTAGGATATTCTTCATTTGCCATAATCTAATCTCCTAAAAGTTCATTCTTAAAAGTTACTATCTTCTCGTTCCTTAACAGCAACGTTCACTTCGATTCGCCCGAAAGGAGTATCCAGTGGGACTATGAAAGCCTCAAGATGAGGAGAGCTGACTTCCATATCAGTTCCTGTAAAAATAGTTGGGGGGGAAACCTCAAAGTCAAATCCTTCATTATGAAGCTCCGTGATCGCCCTTCCACCAATCATATTAGCTAATTCTGTAATGGTTGCTTTAGCCATTTCATCAAAGACGGCAATCTCTTCCATATTCATGATACCGGCAATCTTTAAAGCAGTGTCCTGCTCCATATCAATGAGAACACGACCTCGTACATTACCTGTAAGACCAATCAATACAGCTACCCCTAAAATAGGAACAGTTGTCTCCTTCAGAAAAAGCTCCTCTTTTTTTATCTTCACATCCAGAACTTCTTCCAAAATATCGCACGAGGCTTCTACAAAAGGATTGATATATTCAAGTCTCATAATACCCCCAATTTTAGTAATATCTGCTAGGTACAAATATAATAGCGATGTCCGTTAATTTCTTTCGGTGATAATAAAGAATGCTCAACAAAGTATAAGTCCTCAATTTCGCTCAATAGAAGGACTCCTTGAGGGTTGAGGGACTCTCCAATAGTCGTAAGGAGCTGTTCTATTCCGTTATTTTCCATCCTCGAAAAAATCCCCCGACAAAAGAACATATCGACATCCTTTATGGTATCTACATTTTTTGCTGTTCCAAAACGAAATATAATCCTGTCTCTTAAAGATTTCTTGACTCGATAATTCCCATTTTCTTCATCAAAGTAGTTGAGTAAGTCTTTTTTATTAATTCTTGTAAGATTAGAACTCGTATAAAGCCCTTCCTTTGCAAAGTTAAGCTGGTTATAGTTCTCATCCACCCCAATGAGAGTGACATCCCATTTTTCAAAACCAAATATATAAGTCTTGAGCATGAAAAGAAGGGAATAAAGTTCCTGACCTTTCCCACAGCCCAAGTTTACAATCCTGATTTTATTGGTTCCTTTTCTCTCTTTATTCGGTATGATCAGTTGTTCCAATAGAGCAAGGATAGCAAAATAATCACTATCATTATCGAAGAACTGATCGCTTTTATCCAGTCTAAATGGTGTGTAAATGTCTTCCAACATGGATTCTTTTGCTCTTTGAACCACTTTATTCATAGGAAACTGGGTTCTTATTTTCATACGTGAAAAGTAATTATGCACACCTGTACTGGTTACGATATTTGGTTTGATATCGAGGGACTCAACGAATTGGTCGATCACCTTTTCCTCAACAACCGACAAGTTGTTCAGCTTATCCCGTCTAAAATCCAAATTATAATGACCTATTTCACCCCCTTCTGTCAAATCTTTACAGGTGATCTGGAAAATAGCCTGAATATCAAGAATGGCAATGATCTCATCCTGGTATTCCACTACACCAAATATATACTGTTTGAGCGATTTTGAAAAGCCCTCAGGTGTCGGTTTTATGTTAGAATCTTCTAAAGCCACGACTCTCTGTACTTTATCGATCACAATACCAAAATGTTGATCTTCCACATGGGTGATGATGATCCCCTTATCCTTTGACAGGTCAAAAGTTCCAAAGGTAAAGAACTTCTTGAAGTTAACAATAGGGATCACATTTCCCCTAAGATTCAACATACCCTCAAAATAGTAGGGTGAGTTAGGGATCTTCCTTAATGAACCCAGCTTTAATATTTCCTGGGTTAGCATTATGTCAATTCCAAAGAGATCATCCTCCAATTGGAACGTCACTAATTGTTTTGTTGTAGTTGCCACTTCCATGATTTATTTAGTTCTCTGACGTTTAAAATAATAATCGGTCTAAAGACCTTAAGTTTCAACCAGCTATATGACCTTCAACTTTAATAATAACCCATCTATTGACTGACCGTCAGTAGATTCTTTCTCTCAGACGCAATTAAATTAAAAAGACCCGTCACATCCACAACCAGACTCACCTGACCATCCCCCAGAATGGTGGCTCCAGCAATCCCAAGGACATTCGTGTATTTATTATTCAAGGGTTTGATCACCACATCCTGCTCTCCAACAAGGTTATCTACTCCAATACCAATCTTGCGTCCCGATGTCCCCACCACAATAACATAAAAGAAATCGTCCTCTCGTTCACCCTTTCTATGCTTAAACAACTGATCCAAATGGACAAGAGACAGGACTTCTTCTCTCACCCGAATCACTTCGGAGTTCTCAAGTATTTCTATATCTTCAGGACCCACTCGAAGGGTCTCGATGACCGAGTTGATGGGGATCGAATAGATGTAGTCCTGGACCTGGACAAGAAGTGCCTGTATGATAGCAAGGGTGAGAGGTATTTTTATAGTAAATGTACTTCCTTCACCTTTTGTAGTAATAATTTCTACCACTCCACCCAGATTCTCTATTTTCTTTCTCACCACATCCATTCCAACACCTCTTCCAGAAAGAGAGGTCACTTCTTTTGCCGTGGTAAGACCAGGATGGAATATCAAATTAGCTATTTCATCATTACTTAAATCCTGACCAGCATCAATGAGATTGCTTTCAATGGCCTTTTTTCGTATTTTCTCAAGGGATAGGCCCCTCCCATCATCTTTGACAGTAATAGTGACAGTATTTCCTTCATGATCGGCCTTTAGGAGGACGGTTCCCATTTCAGGTTTTTCATTAGCCTTTCGTTCTTCGGGTGACTCAATCCCATGATCCACTGCATTTCTGACAATGTGGATGAGTGGGTCTACCAAGTCTTCAATCACACTTTTATCAAGCTCCGTTTCCTCTCCTTCCATCAATAGATTGATGTTTTTCTTCAGATTTCTGGATATATCCCGTACAAGTCGAGGAAAACGACTAAATATCTGACTGATCGGTACCATACGAACCTTCATCACGCTTTCCTGAAGGTCATCAGTGATTCGCCCCATACTTTGGGATGAGTTCTTAAGCTTGTCCTGAATAACTTTTTGTATGGGAAGATGAGAATCAAAAAAGCCTAAAAGATTGTCTAATTGTTCTTTAAAATATTCCTTCCGTTTCTCTGGATCACCAGGATGCCCATCTACTGACTGAATCATAAGTTCTTGATTGTTCAAATCCTGATGGGTCCCATTGCCGCCTTGACTATCAATGAGCCCCTCTATTTCATTGGATAATTGCCTGATAATAACTTTATACTGGTTCAATGCTCCACTCATATCATCCAGTGCTGCTGAAGCCTGGTCGTTGAGCTGCATAAAGCTGGCTTTAATGATGACAAGCTCTCCCACCAGGTTAAGCATATCATCAATTCTGGAGCTCTCAACCCGTAGAACACTTGCTGCAGGCTTTCTTTCAGGGCTTGGGCCACTTGAACGTGCAGGAGCTGAGCTTTGAGGTTGTGGTCTTTGTACAACGGGCTCATCAGCCGACTTTTCTTCTTTGCTGACTCCAGGAAATGGTGACGGAGTTGTTTCAGCTGGTGAACTTGTTTTAGTCTGAGGAGTCATGCCAGTTGGAGCCTCACTTGCATCATCCTTTTGAAAGGCTTGAAACTTGAGGTCTTGAGTGACATCACTTAAATAGAGTTTATTTTTTAAGGCATTTTTATCACTTTGGGTCACAAGGATAAATTCACCTTTTGGATAGAACTTATCTTCCTTAAAATCATCATAGCTCGGCTTTGAGACCAGTACCTCGCCTTTTGTACGAAGCATGGTATAAAACAAAACACCGCTCACACTTCTCATGGGATTAACGTCATCAAATGTAACAAGGATTTTAAATACTCTTTTCCCATCCTGAAGGTGGTTTTGTATACTTTGTATGAGTTCAGGATTAAGGGCTAACCCTGGGTCTGTCAATGATTCTTCGCTGCCCTCCTCTTCGATATCATCCTTAAATTCATTCACCTCAACGAGTTCAGTGACATCACTTAAAAAGACTTTCTGATAAATAGCATCTTTACTTTGGTTGGACCGGATAAGAAAAAGAACTTCATTATAGAAATGGTCGCTCATCAGATCATCGATATCCGGTACGCTTTTAAGTATTTCGGACACTTCCTTGAGTTGAGAATGGATCTGAAGACCACTGACTGCTTTCATGGGATTGTTCACATCAAACTTAACAAAAACCTCGTAGACACTATCCCCTTCTGAAGGGGCTTTTTTAATGATATAACGTTCATATTCGTTAAGATCGAGTTTGGCTTGTCTGGATGACGGTACACTGGATGACTTTTCTGAAGAGACTTCCGGGATAGGAGCTTCTTCTTTAGTGATTGAAGCTTTTTTAATCAGCTCAATAACTTCAGTCTCATAACCTGCTGGCTCCTCTCTATTCGCTTGACTCGCTGCTACCAGGGTTTTCACTATATCAATGGATTTGAGAAGGAGGTCCACAAGATTGGGAGTTAAGGGGATATTACCAGAACGAACCTCTTCGAGGAGGTTTTCCATTTCATGGGTGAAGCTGGCAACACGATCAAGATCCAGGGTGGATGACCCCCCTTTCAACGTGTGAGCCACTCTGAATATCTCATTGATAGCTTCGTTGTTGGTTGGATCTTTCTCGACAATGAGAACATTGGCCTCTAAACTTTCGATTAGAGTTTGAGCCTCATTAAAGAAATCCTGTTTTAGCTCTTCTAAAAACTGTGCCTCATCCATAAGAATAGACCTTCTTCCTTTGAAAGAAATAATACCATAAACCTAGACTTTTGTCAAACAATTTTTTAACAGTCTTAAAGGAAATGAGAAAAAATTAACTTAAATATAACTTTCCATCAGCCTCCTGTCGATATTAATCAAAGTCCAACAGGAGATTAAATTATAATGTTTTCCATTGAAAAGAATTATATTAGAGAACAAAATGCTATTATCCAGTCCTTAAAAAATAAACTTGAGCAAGATAAAGAACAACTCATCATCCTGGAGAATCTATTAAAAGGATATGAAAAAAAAGATGGAAACAATGGCACAGACTCTGGAGAATTTAGCTCCTTAGAGGATGTCTACACAGGGGAAGAGGATATGATCACCTCCAATCAGGTGAGCGAAGATAAGTTAGATCAACTCCTGGAGTTAACAGATGAAGAAGACCTCTCAGAGGATTGGCTTGAAGATCAAGAAGGAGAAAGCTCTCTTGACCCATCATTGGACCCATTAGATTCTAGTAGTTCCTCTGCTGATACAGGCCAAAATAGTCCATCGTCCGTGGAGGAATTGTCCCTCTCTACTATCGACATTCCTGCTATCTATGAAGCCGCAATCCCACGGGACATTATCGCCCACCTTCAGGAACTAAACCCTGACCAACTCTTCCGCGGCAAACGAAAGTTCGTCACTCTTGTCCAGATCAATATCCACGAAATCAATCAGTTATCAAAACAACTGATCCCCGAAGCTTATGTTAAGCTATACAATAAGTTATTTAATCAAATCTTTACTTCTGTTTATAATCACGGGGGAATGATCAATCAATACTTTGGGGAACAGATACTCGCCGTTTTTGGTCTTTTTGACGAAGATCATGAGGCTCAGGCTCAAAATGCCGTGACCTGTGTTCAGGAAATAAGTACTAAAGGCCAATCGATTAATGCCTATCTCCATGAAAAAAACTTGACTCCAATCCATTCAAGTATAGGCCTCCATTCAGGAGAAGTGATCGTGGGGAAAGTAGGGGCGATCAAAGAAACCACCATTTTCATCATGGGAGATGAGGTCAAAATAGCTGGTGAAGTGACCCATTTGTCTAAAGATTATGATTTTAGCCCTCTTATTTCTAAAAGCACAAAAGACTTATTGGCTAAGTCAAAATTAAAAAAACTTCTCTCTCATCCTATCGTTGGACTGAAAAAAAAGCTAACGGTTTATAAGCTCTGATTTACTGAAGCAATGAACGAATTGGAAGTTGTGCATAAAGCTTTTTAAGGGCTGTACGGGAATAGGGATCTTTTGGATTCTTCCTAAGAGACTCAAGGAGGCTAATCGTCTGTTTGAGTAATCCTGAAAAGCCTTGGGCATGACCTCTTCTGCTTCTCAGCCTTTTGTATACATAACGGCTATCGGCCAGGATCCCGGGATCCCTGAACCTTCCACCTATTGAAAGGCCATAAAGCACCCGACTCAGTCTCCAAATGACCTCCCCATCCTTGCCAAACCTGTTGAGAATGGTTATTTTGACATCATATATGTCACCAATGACAGGTTTTATATTTAACACCCTGGATAGAAGGGCGATTTGCTCTACAAGACTTTTTGGAGGATCCTTTAAGTGATTGTAATGCAATGCTTTTAACGAGAATAGATAAAGATAATGCTCCTTTGATGCTTGGTTTACGTTTATATGATGACCTCTTTGTTTGTGTGAAACATGAGATTTCTTTTGAATTAACCTGTTAAGCTTGCTGAGCCGGGCTATATAGAATTGAGTACTCAGCGGGGCTTTTAGATTTAAAGGATTAGGCTTTTGGATTTGAGGAAATACCAGGTTCTTGGGATCTAATCTATCCGACCCGTCTTGTTTTTCAGTGTCCATAAGGATTGTTAGGGAAGGCTGTTCTAATCTTCTTATTGAGTCAGGATCTCGATCACGGACGCCCATAGGGGCTTTCTGATCCTTATATCGGAGTTTTGGAGAAGTCACTTCCTTGATGGAATAGGGCTTGGAGGACTCTACTTTATCTGCCTCATGATCTTGTGCAGCAGAGTGGGTCAAATTGGAAGGATTTCCTTTCTCCACAAGGTTCTCATGGCTTTGATCTTCTCTTTTTTTATTCTGAAGATCATCATAGCCTTCTTTTTTAGATCTGTTCTTATCTGGCCTTTGACCCGTCGATACCTTCTTTTTTACTGCTGACTTAGTTGTATGAATCTTGGCAGGCACTTTTTGAGGCCTTTGGTCACTGCGTGATTCATCATTAGGGGTTTTAACTGCCTGGCTGTCATCCTGTGACTCATCATATAGAGGCTCTTCAGAAGATAGGTGAGTCTTTTTCTTTGTTCTGTCATCTGGAGAAACTTTATAAGACAGGATTTCACGGCTTAGATCCTGCTTTTCCCCTATCCGTTGGTAGATAAATAACAATGTAAATACTAAGACCGCAGCAGCCGATGGATAGGCCAGTGTCTTCCAAGTGATCACCTTTCTGTAGCCTGGGCTTGACGATTGAAATTCCCTAGTCTCCCCTATAGCAGAGTGAATGATCTCTTGTTTTTTGTTAAAGAGCCTCTTATAAAGCCACTGAACCTTGAAAAGGCTCTCTTTATCAGGGTAGATAGAGTTTTGCGTATCCTGATCATTGATATTCTCATCCCCATGAATGAGATCAAGAAGGTCCTTTTGCTTGCTGACTATCTTGTCATGGAGTTGAGAGACTCGATTTAGCTGTTTTATAGTCGGTGATACCAGGTCAGGATCAATGAAGTGGAAGGTGTCATCCATAAACCCCCCATTGAACCGTGTTTACAACTTCCATTCCCTTCTCCATCAAGCCTTCTAACGAGAGACAGTGATTCTCATCAGTAATAAACACATTGCCATTGAGCTTTAGGGCAAGACGATTTTGAGAGTAAATCTTGACCACAAAGTATTTTATAAGTACATTCCGAATCATCGTATCCATCTCAAGTCCTTTGGAAGCGTCACCAGGATAGGTATACCCACCCTTCATTGCATCCATAGAGAATCTTAACTTCTCACGGCGTTTAATCCTTGCGATCAGACCGCAATCATCGCCAGGGGATAAGTAAAAGTCCACGTGACAATCCTTTCCATGACAAATCGGCTTATGGGAGACCTGAGAATAGAAGGTTTTAAACTCTTTCTTTTTTTCCTTTACCCATTCAGCATTATCACCCAGCTCCTCTAAAGGGTCATTGTCTGAAAGGAGCAGACTGTCATCGTCCAGGATCCTGTCTTTAAAGGTTGAAAGCCATAAATTACGATGATGGCTTTTGCAATTTTCCTCAAGTACCTGCCCGCAACGTTGTAATGAAATGTCCGATAAAAGAGGGTGGATCTGATGATAGCGTTGGGCACCGGGTCGTTTGATTGAGTCAACCGTCAAATGAAAGGTGTAAAATGGCTCCAGACCCTGTATATCATTGATTTCATCCCATTCGTTATACACATCTATTTCAATACGATCCTCTAAACCAAGGCGGTATTGATTTTTAACGATTTGATAACATTCTTTACAGGGTAATAATTCCCGCCAGACTCCTTTGGACATGGGTTCTCCAAATTATGTATATTCTTCCATAGTATAATGGATGTTTGTCTTGTATTTTTGACTGCCAAAGTTCTTAATGCTTTTCATACAGTAAAATATAAAGGATCGATAGTCGTCGTCAGAGACCTGAAAGGCCCTTTTTTCTTTCCTGGACGGGTCACACTGACCATTGTGATCGGATAAGATCCGCTTAAAGAGGTTCACAAGGATTTCCTGGCAAACATCTTCGGCTTGATGGACATCCAGTCGCTTGATCTCTACGATCTGATGGAGTAAGATGCGAAGTTCTGCTCTGAAGACGCTTTCTATAAAGACTTCTTTATCATCGGCAGTACAAGAGTCTGATCTTAAAAGGATCATGGCGTTCTTAAACCTATGTTTAAAGTCCTGAACATCATAAGGTAAAGGATCATCCCAGACCTTGTCCACTATATGCTTCCTGGCTTTTAAAGCCATTTCTTCCGTATAAATAGAAGCGAGTTCACGAATTGCGTTTTCCATATTGAGTTCTGACCAAACAGACCGCTGGCCATTTCCAATAAATAATTGAGAAGCACGCGACATGATTCTCTAGCTCCTAGTGTAATAGTCTCATCATTAATTTTCAAGCTAAAAAGGACTTTTTTTATAAATATTTTAGCATAAACTGTCTCATAAGCCATTACAATTCAAAAGAATTGATCCTCCTTTTACATAAAGAGCCTTTAAATAGAAATAATGAGAGATTTTCGTAACATTTATTTCATAATCATTCCTGTTGAATATTACTTACTCTATTTGCCATTCTTTTATATGTTTGTGAACTTACTAATGGGATTGAGATTACAGGACTTTTAGTTTCATGGGGCTGGTTAGCAGTAGGTTGGGAGGAGCGCGGTAACCAGAGTCCTTTATAGTAAAGAAGATTACCAAGTCACTGGGCCGTTCATTAGGGCTTTAGCGACCATTGAAGCCATTGCCCCAATTCGTCTTGATTCAAACATCTATTCACAGGATTCTTTAGTTATTGCCCCTCACAAAGGGACAATAACGGAAGGATTGAATCGTGTTATTATCTATTAATTAGATAGATAGATAGATAGATAGATAGATAGATAGACTATAGTTATTTCTTAGAAGTCCCTTGAGTCTTTTGGACTTTTTTCCCTCTATCATGATCCACAAGGCGTTTCACCTGAGCGGCCTTCCCAATTCTCTGTCTCAGATAGTAAAGTTTTGCCCGACGCACTCTTCCCCTTTTGGAGACTTCGATCTTGTCGATCTTGGGGGAATGGAAAGGGAAAATACGCTCCACACCAATGCTCGCCGATATCTTTCTCACCATAAAGGTCTTTCGGACACCACTTCGTTTGATGGAAATCACGATCCCTTCAAAGACCTGGATCCGTTCCCTCTTGCCCTCTTTGATCTTGAAGTGGACTTTTACCGTGTCTCCAATGTTAAAGTTAAGAGTCTCATCTTTTAAAAAGTCCGACTCAATCTTATCCAATATTTCTGATTTATTCGTAATCATTGTTTCTCCTCTTAAATACTTTATGTTTATGAATTCGATTCATGGCAGTGAGCCATTAAATAGTTTCAGTAATGTAACTTACCAAAAACTCCAAATCATCCCAACTTAATGCAACGTCCTCAAGAAGCTCTGGGCGAGTCTTTAAGGTATTGACAAGACTGCTTCGCCGTCTCCAGCGTTCGATTTCCTTGTGATGCCCTCCCAACAGAACGTCAGGAACCTTGATTCCCATAAACTCGGAGGGTTTTGTATATTGACTGTACTCCAGAAGTCCATTGGAAAAGCTTTCTTCAGTCAAAGACTCCGGGTTATTCAAGACTTCATTCTTTGTTCTGGCCACACAATCCAATAGGACTAAGGCCGCCAGTCCCCCATTGGTCAGGATATAATCGCCAATGGATATTTTTTCATGATCAAAGAGTTCAAAGATACGGTGATCAAAGCCTTCGTAATGACCAGAAACAAGGATCAGCTCATCCTCTTGGGCTAATTCTTCTGCCTTTTGCTGATTGAAAAGGCTTCCTTGAGGGGTCAAGAAAATAAGCCTTGATCCATCCTTATGAACAGACTTTATGGCCCTATATAATGGGTCACACTGGAGAACCATACCAGGCCCTCCTCCATAGCTTGTGTCATCCACCCTGTTATGCTTATTGTCTGAGTAATCCCTGAAGTTAATGAGGGAAATTTCAATTTGCTTCTCTTCGACGCTTCGCCCAATAATGCTTGAATGTATGTATGGGTCCAGGACTTCAGGGAAAAGGGTTAATATCCGAAAAATCAAATGTAGCCATCCAAATCATTGAAGTAAATTGTTTTCTCTTCCAGCCGTATTTCCTGGATCAGTTCATTGATAAAAGGAATATAGAACAGCTTACCCGACTCCTTTTTTACTTCAAAAAGATCACAACTCCCATAATTCACCATTCTTTGGATAAGCCCTAATTCCTCTTCCATACATATACAACGGCAATTTATCAGGTCAATATAATAGTATTCACCCTCCTCAGTTTCCGGTAGATCTTCTTTTTTAGCATAGATTTCCAAATGACAGTATTCTCGAGCCTTCTCCCTGCTGTGCAATCCTTCAAAATGAACGATCACACCATTTCCCCTCACTGTCATTGTAAAGGGCTCTAGGGGAGTGTATTGCTCATGTTTATAGAAATAAAGGTCAGGAAATCGTTTTAGATCATGAGGATCATCACCAAAGACATGGACAAATACCTCCCCTCCAAGTCCATGGGGCTTTCCCACTTTTGCTATAAGAATATAAGGATTCAATTTCAATCAGCCAAGTTCAATAACTTGTTCAATTTAGTCTAAAATCTCAAGAACGACACGTTTACCGGACTTTGTAGCCGCCGCACTCAATATTGTCCGAATAGCTTTGGCTATCCGTCCATGTTTACCAATCACCTTTCCAATGTCTTCTTCCATGACCTTGAGCTCCAGGATTGTTGACTTTTCTCCCCCTATAACGTTAATTTCTATACTGTCCGGGTTGTCTACAAGGGATTTCACAAGAAATTCCACGAGATCTTTTTCATCCATTCGAATCTCCTAAAGGGTGTCAAATTACTAATTACTTACTAGACAGTTGGATTCCCTGTTTTCGTATCAATGCCCTCACGGTGTCTGAGGGTTGGGCTCCTCGTTGATGCCAGTGTAAAACCTTTTCCTCATTAAGCTTATACTGCTTTTCCTCATCGGGATGAATAGGATTATAGTATCCCAACACATCGATATTCTTGCCATCTCGTTTAGATCGTGAGTCAGCCACGACAACAT
>ENA-ORDP01000530-ORDP01000530.1-marine-sediment-metagenome-genome-assembly--contig:-NODE-530-length-24647-cov-4.246137_pt1 | contig 24647 bp, 21 predicted proteins | sample MGYA00248627_ERZ508539 | MGnify/ENA primary metagenome ERZ508539 (study PRJEB26208, sample SAMN05571518) | marine sediment metagenome | biome: deep sea; feature: Hydrothermal vent; material... | reverse complement strand
TGGAATGTTCGTGTGTTTTTTATACCCGGAGTGCCGTCAGCACTGTTTGACTGGATGCAGTAGTTACTCGCAGGTTAGCTGCAGCATAATGCGTGGATAGCAGCTAGTTTCCTGGTGTATTTCTGAGGATGTTATTAATTTACTCAACCAACATGGAGACAGTGCAGGGACAGCACTGACAAGTAAAAAAGTTGGGCAATTTATGGCGCTGACTCTGTACCAGATCTATTTACCTGTTTGTAAGGCTAATGGTCGCAGGCTAGACTGTATTTACAAATAATATGCACGGCCGTGTCATAGCAATTAATGTACTTAACTCCGTCTGGTGATCATGGCTTTTGTAATACATAAAAGAAAATGGTTGCGGTATTCGGGGTCGATTTTCATATCCCGATTGCTGTAACAGGCCAACGATAAGTTGGCCACCAGGCTATCAAGATCCTCCTGCGCCCTGTATTTAGAATTCCAGAGACAGTACCATGCGCTGATCGACAGGTTGTCAGGCCAGTTCTCCGCCAGTGCGATCAAGTTTAATGCTGGCCGTATTTCGCACACGGTTCGAGCCTGGCCTATCTGATGCATAGCCTGCATGAGAAGTTTTCTTTTCAGCCATTTTTTATGACCGAATTCTTTTAGCCATTTTAGTGACTTGTATAACAGGCCACCCAGAATCAATAACACGATAATTCGCCAAAAGTACGACAGTGCATAGATATTGTTTTGCTTTTCTATTGCCAGAGTTTTGAGCCGGCCGTCGGCTGGATCAAAGTACTGTACACGTAATGCAGGCAGGTCTAGTGTTCCGTTGCTTAATGCCTTTAACGGTACTGTGTGGAGAACCTGTGATTGCATGCCGTTAACACCGGCAGTATTACTACGTTCTGATGTAACGGGCGAGTAGCGAATATCATCGTTGCTTTTTATCTGGCGAAGCACGGCCGGTAACCACTGTGCCGGGATGCCATCTCCTTTCAAGGTCAGTTTCCAGTAGCCAAGGGTGTTGGTGTTAATCAGACGATCAGCATAACGTTGCTCGATAGTCAGTTTGCCAACGGGTAGTGTAGGAGGAACATAGGCAGGTAAGGCCTGCACGCTGACTGAAAACGCAGGAATGGGTATAGAATAACGTATGACACCGTTCAACTCATATTGAATATCCGGTAGTTTTATTTCGTATGATCCATCGGCAATCGGGTACATGATCCATCCGGCCTGAAGTTTTGCCTGTTTACTTGCGGCTGTGCTAATTCGTTCTGTAGTCGGTTTTATTGGATAAATGTCCAGACCCTTTATTTTGAATGGTTCCTGTTGCAGGGATGAAAACAGGTCTGGAGTGGTGGCAGATACATTGACAATAATCTGCTCACGTTCCCATACCGAATTAGAAGAGAGTGTTACGTTAATTCGGATAGTCTGCGATGAGGCTTTTACTGCATACTCCTGTTGCAACAGCTGTATAGCCGTTTCGGCATAAGCCAGACTATTTACCCACAACGATAGCAGTATTATGTAAAACCACTTTACCATGGCTGTACCCCCGGTATATCACGTGCTGAATCCAGTGGAGCAGGGTAGCCTTCTTCAATTTCAAACAGGCGTTTCCATAACTGTACAGGCCTGTCCTGTAATTGCTGCATATGTAATCGGGCGGTGTTGATATCCAGTCGTTGTACTTTATATTGCTGGCTGCTGCGACTGACTTGTCCGGTTTCGGCCAGGCGCAAATGTTCTATGCCGCGTTCCAGCAGGACCTCATAAGCTGAATCAATTTGTATGTTTGTATCTGTTTTATCGGGCGTATTTTTTTTAATATCTTCTTCTTTAGAAGGCTCTCCCATCGATACCGAGCCGGCCGGGTTTATCTCAATGTCTTTTCTGACACGTGCCTGACGTGGCCCTTTTCCCATGCGATTGGCGTAGGCCTGTTCGTCGGCCAGTCGGGTGTCTATATCATCCTGTAAAGCCTGGCTGAATTTCAGGTTGTATTGTGCCTGTTTGTTTTGCGGTTGATACAGCAGGGTGTTTTGATACAGTGAGATAGCGGTTCGGTAGTCACCGGTACGAAAATAGGTGTTGGCCAGATTAAACACCGCGTCCGCGCGTTGTTTGTCATTAGCGGCTGCCAGTACTGCCTGACTGAACTGCCGCATGGCCGGTTGATAGTCTGACAGCCGATAGTAACTAATACCTTCACCCATGTACCCGCGATAATTGCCTAACAGTGCATAAATACTGGCTGCCTTTTCATATTGTTCACTCTGGTAGGCCTGCCATGCATGGTTTTCTCGTTTATCGATCTGGTCGTCTTGTTGTGCAGCGTAGAGCGGGTCGTGTACTGTTGGCAGCAGACCAACAGCAAGTATCAGCGCCAGTGTTTGTCCGGCCTGTTTACTATAGTGGTAGGGAACCGTTGCGATCCAGAATAACAGAATGGCAGGTAGCAAAAACCAGACAAACAATTCCTGCCAGATTACGCGTTCACTTTCAGGCCGGGTGGCGGTTGTTTTGTTATGAACGGCAATACCGTTGTTATATAAAGTATCCCAGTCACTGTTGTCATCACGGACGAGGGTATAGGCGCCGTTGGTTTGCTCAGCCATGTTCTCCAGCACCTCGGCATTGAGTCTGGACACTACGGGTCGCCCTTCGTAGCTTAGCCAGCCACCATCTTCTATCGGAATCGCATCACCTTCTTCTGTACCGGTAGCAAGGATATATAAAGGAATTCCTGATTCTTTCAGTTTGCTGATCTGTTGCTCTCTTGCAAGATTGAGCTTGTCGGATACACCATTCAGATCACCGTCGGTAATCAGTATGATTGCGGGTGAGTTTTTATTATTCTGAAGATGTTTTTGTGCCAGTTCCAGTGCGGCAGCTGCATTACTGCCATTGCTGGGCAGTTGCAGTTTATCCAGACTATCCAGATAAAAACGCAAGGATTTGAAATCCCTGGTCAAGGGAACATAGAGGTGTGGTTTGGCAGCATAAACAATAATACCGATACGCTCACCGCGGGCTAGTTGTACGAGGTCATCCAGTTCTATGCGGGCGCGACGCAGACGGGTGGGTAGGATATCGCTTACCTGCATCGAGCGTGACAGGTCAACCAGTACCATGATGTCGTGGCCACCTGAACCGGTGTCGTCTGGTATGTCCTGTGCAATACGTGGCCCTGCAGCAGCCAGCCCTGCAGCCTGGGAGTTGTACTGCATTCACATTTCCTTTCCAGTTACGCGCCGAGGACAGGGTGGAAATACGTCGGAGAATGAAAAGTCACCGGCTTGGACCGGCACGGGTTATCGGTTTTGAGCGTAATTTTTTCGGGTACAGTAAACGTGTTAGTGCTACAGGAAATCTTTATTTTCGTCAGGCCGGTGACTGGACCTATTATCGTTCACCACGGTTGTTTCAATACGATATAGATACGCTACCCGGATTTTCTGGTGGACCCGTGGTTATCCGCTATCAGAATAAAAATGTGGTGTTGGGAATCAATATTCTAGAGCGTTTCGTGGGTAAAGACGGTGCTGGTAGCGCCGACTACCAGGCATTTTCCCGAGCCAATATCGGCCTGCTATTTCCTGATAGAATAGGTCTGGATTTGATACCTGATGGTTTTTTTCACCGTAAATGACCCTCAATTTACTTGTTGGTGATAAGCCAAAAGATTTAGAACCGTTTCATATTGGACAAGGCTGATAGTTCATGGAGGGCGCCTCACATGCTACAATCCAACGGGCTGTGGTGCGTTTGATTATTCTTAACCTTCAGTGTGCATGCGAAGCGTCGATTGGTGCCGCCATGCATGTTGCACGGATGCAGAGGCTTGAGGTTCTTCGGTAGAGACGGCCGGGATACTTTTGTTGATACAATTTTTGTAGAAACGCTACCAGAACATCACGGCCCGCAGCAGCTCAAGCACAGTGAGGTAGTGAATGGTACGGTACAGAGTCCAAAAAAAGCTGATCAGGCTGATAATAATCTTGCAGTGTGTTTTAATTGGTGCTGCAAGCACACTGGTCAGCGCCGGCGAAAAATTAGATGATGCCTGGCTAAATACAGCGACTTCAGACGCCAGCAGTACGGGGCAAAGGGGGGCGCTGAAAAAAAATCAGGTTCTGGCAAACAATATTGTGCTCAGTACCGATCCATTGCCTGAAGTCAAAGGTGGTGGAGATTACAACATTGGCGCACATGATCTGCTGACGGTGAAGGTGTTTCAGGCAGCAGAATTGTCTGGTGATGTCCGGGTCGATTTTCTCGGCGCTATCCATTTGCCTTTGATTGGCGCAGTTAAGGTCCGAGGATTGACTCCGACCCAGGTTTCCTGGTTAGTGGCCAAAAAATATGGAGAAAAATATCTGCAAAATCCTCAGGTAACGGTCTTCGTTAAGGAGTACACCAGTCAGCGGGTAATCGTTTCCGGATTTGTCGTCAAGCCTGGGGTCTATCCACTGGAGGGATACACCACGTTACTGGAGGCTATCGCCAAGGCTGAGGGCCTGAAAAGGCTTGCGGATATGGAAAAAATCGTTATTTTTCGCTCAAATGAGCAGCATAAGGTCACCGGTTATCTGGTAGACCTGAAGAAGGTGCAGGAAGGGCTCGCGGCTGATCCCACAATCATTGCAGGTGATCGAATCGTTGTACCGCAGTCTGGTGGACGGTCCTTTATCGAGAATGTTACCAATATACTCCGTGGTTTTGTGGGTTTCGGTACGCTCTAGGAGGCTGTCCGGGTACAGGTGTCGATCGGTTTTTGCTCCTGCAAACCGCGATATCTTGGCTCTTGAACAGTAGTAATTTCGGAAACAAATCTTTATGAGAAGTGATGAAATTCCAGGTGAATTGGCCATGCGGCGGGAACAGTATCGCTCCCGAGAGATGATTCTTTCTGAGGAAAGAAGGGAGATGGAACTGTACCAGGGAGGGTATGGAGCAGGCCAACCGGAAGAGATCGAGGATGATGAAATCAATCTTCTGGATCTGTGGCGTGTGGTGGTGCGTCGGCGCTGGATGATTTTTGGCATTACGGCCATTGTAGTGGCGGTGGTCATGATCGGAACCTTTCTGGTGACGCCGATTTACCGGTCTACGGTAGTCATTCAGATTGAACGCGAAGCTTCCAAAGTGACCCAATACCAGACGGTAACACCACAGGAAGCAGTCAACTCCAACGATTTTTACCAGACCCAGTACGAGTTATTAAAAAGCCGCACCCTGGCAAAACGAGTGATCGATCAATTGGGGCTGGCCAACTCCAGCCAGTTTGCTGGAAAAAAGAAGAAATCATTGTTCTCTGATATTAAAGCTTCGATCAAGGATCTTGTCAGTAGCAGTAACCGGCAAATCCAGGACCTGCCTCCTGATTTGGCGACGATTTTCGAAGACAGTCTTACGGTGGCACCAATCAAGCGTTCCCGCCTGGTAAAAGTGAGTTTTGACAGCCCCGATCCGGTTTTGGCGGCAAGGGTTACCAATGCGGTTGCTAACGATTTCATCAAGACCACCCTGGAAAGGCGTTTCGATGCGTCTTCCTATGCTAAAAACTTTCTTGCCAGCCGCATAAAACAGGTTCGCGCTGCGCTGGATGATTCGGAAAAGAAACTGTCACAGTATCTCAGTGAAAAGGGCATTATCAGCCTGAAAAAACAGGAAACAATTCTGTCCCAGAAAATGCAACAACTTTCCAGTCGTTTGGTCGAGGTGGAGGCAGATCGGGTTAAGACAGAATCAAAATATCGGCAAACCCTACTCACCAAAGACAACGGTATTCTGGAAATTCTGGCAGATCCGGTGATTCAGGAGTTGAAGAATAGACGCGCCAAGATAATGGCGGATTATGAAACAAATCGCAAGATTTATCGCCCGGCCTATCCAAAAATGGTACAGCTTCAGAGCCAGATCGATAAGGTGGGCGAAGAAATCAGCCGCCAGGCCAAGGCGATCCGAGGCGCTATCAAAAACAATTATCAGGTGAAGCTGCGCGAAGAAGCTGATTTGCGTAAGCGGGTGGCAGAAACCAAGCAAGTGGTCCTGGCCCTGCGCATCAACAGCACGGATCGTACCGCGCTGGAGCGTAATGTGGAGACCAATCGGGTGCTCTACTCTGATCTGTTGAAACGTCTCAAGGAAGTCGGGGTCGAGTCCGGTTCGGGGACCAACAATATCTCCATAGTCGACCCGGCTGAAGTTCCTCGGAAGGCCCATTCTCCGAAGCTTCGGCTCAACCTGTTGTTGGCTTTGGTTGGGGGACTATTTGGTGGGGTCATGCTGGCTTTTTTACTGGAAAGTCTTGACGATACCATCAAGGGAAGCGAAGAATTGGCTAACAAGCTTAACCTGCCGGTACTCGGGATTATTCCGGAAGTGGAAGTTGCCGATGCTGATATCGGCAAGAGTGTCGCGCTAACAGGGTTTCGAGAGTTGCGTTCGGCGATGGCAGAGGCGAATCGTTCGCTACGTACAGCCCTGCTGTTCTCAACGGCTGATGGTTCACCAAAAATATTGCATATGACCAGTGCCAGTGAGTCCGAGGGCAAAAGCACCACTGCGGTCGGTTCCGCCGTGGCCTTTGCCATGGCTGGTAATAGTGTGCTCCTGATCGATGCAGATCTGCGTAATCCCTCCTTGCACCAGGAATTTTCGATGCCGAATAATATCGGGCTGACAAATTATCTGGCTGGTGACGTCAAACCGGCGGATCTGGCACAGCCATCGGAAATCAAGGGCTTGTTTGTGGTACCCGCCGGGCCTTGTCCACCGAATCCGGCTGAACTGTTGTCCTCGGGGAAAATGCTTAATCTTTTAAAGCTCGGTGCGGAACGTTTCGATCAGGTTATTGTTGACGGTCCGCCCGTTTTGGGACTGGCAGATGCGTTGATTCTGTCCAGTCTGGCAGATGGTACATTATTGATTGTTAATGCGGGTGTAGCTCGATTTGGTATGGTCCAGGCCGCGTTGAAGCGTTTGCGTCAGGCCCGCGCACCATTGATTGGTGCGGTATTGGCCAAGTACGGCCAGGGTAGTAGCGGTTATGGCTATGACTATAAATACAATTATAATAATTATTACAGCTATCAGGGGGAGGGTAACCAACATGCGGCAATCATACAAGAGCGGGCTGGATGAATCCGGATAAATGCCGGCCTGGCCAAAAGCCATTCCCAAAAGCCATCTCTATGTAATACCGTTATTACCGACTATATATTTGGTTCTATGACTAAAGACGGGTTGGTGTTGGTTTCAGTTTCCTGAAAAACCAACAGGGTTTTGCTGCTTTCTTTTGGCGCGGTTTTCAATGAGTTGTTCCAGCTTTATAAAATTGGCCGCAGCTAGTTTATGCCCCAGTTGTTTGGCACGCTGCAGCCAGTATTTGGCTGTTGTGAAATTTTCAACTACACCGCGGCCACTGGCGTACATCAAACCCAGGTTATTCATGGCGTCGGCGTTGCCGGCCAGAGCAGCTTTTCGGTACAGGGCCACAGCGGTACCGGCACTACTTTGCATCAGCCAACCCTTGTCAAAATACAGCCCCAATGCGACCTGTGCCCAGCTTTTGCCTTGCAGACTGAGTTGGGTGACCGACGGTAGCGCCATCTCGAGTTGGTTGAGGGCGGTAACACGGTCACGTTCGATGCCCTTGCCCTCCATCAAAATCATCCCGGAGCGAAACAAGGCTCTTGGTATGCGCTTTTTTACCAGGGGCTGCAGTAATTCATACGCCCTGAGATATTGCAGTTTGTGATAGGCATCAATGGCCTGCTGCAATTGGGAAGAGATGGTCTCGGTTTCGATTTTGGAAGAATTTCTTGATATTGCCGTTGGGTTTTTCGGTGTAGCGCGTGGCCTTTTCACTATCGGTGCCCGGTTTTTTTTGGTTTTGGTGGATAGAGCGGCAGCAGTCTTGACAGATTTGGCCTTGATAGATTTGGCAGGTGTATTCAACCCGATCTGATGTGATGTTGATTTGAGTTGAATGGCCTGCTTCTCCAGTGCCAACAGTTCAGGGTCGTCAGGATTGAGTGCTTGCAGGCCGGTCAGCCACTTCATGCTGGCGGACTTGTCATTTTGTTGTATTGCCCGATGAAAGCGGCGTTTGAGCTGTTGATCGATTTGTCTGAGGCCGTCCCTGGCAGCAATATTGCCAGGATCCATATTCAGCGCAGCGCGAAACATACCCAGGGCATTGCCACCTGGAGGTGCGAACCAGTAACCCAGAGAATAGGCACGGCGGGCCTTGACCAGCAATTGTTTGGCTTTCGTCCTTTTCACATTCTGGGCAGTATCAAGTACGATATTGCGAGAATCTTTAAGTGCTTTTTGTTGGCGTTTCAGAGCAGATTGCAGCAATGATTCATCCGCATTGAATGCGGATGCCTGAAGCAGGGCCAGATAGGCCTGATGAGGCTCATTCGCCTGCCGATGGTACTCGGCGAGTGCCAGCAACCAGCAGGATAGATCCTGTTGTAATTCCCTGGCCTGGACGCTGTCCGGTTGCAGGCGCTGTACGGTAACAAGAAGCTGTTTGACACTGCCTTTACGTGGCCATAGGTAGTGTGCATTTTTTCTGGCCAAAGCAATTTTTTTCCACAACAGGTCGATTTGTTGTTGACGTTGTTTCTCTTCTTTGGCCAGAGCCTTTTCCTGCGCTTGATCAGCGGCAGCCGCATCAGCTTCCATCTGCTGCGCAATCTCTTTGCGAATCTTATCTTCGAGGTTGATTTTTCGATAGGTTGTGATCCGTTGCTGATCATCGCTGCGAGTAGGTAATCCTTTAGTAATCGGTGGTGGGCCCATGTTCACAGCAAGGTTATTGGTCTTGTTTGGGGGCGACTTAGCTTCTGATGTTGTGGGCTTCTTAGCTGGGGTAGAGGAGCTATCAAGCTGATAAAGAAAGTAGGTAACAAACCCCAATAAAATTATTCCGGAGGCCAGTATTTTGGCTCCATAGAATGATTTTTTCTTCTCTATTTGTGATTTAGATCCCGGTTTGTGAAGTGACCTGAATTCAGATATCAAGGGAGCATCAGGGGCCGCTATTGTTTGCCCTGTGGCATCATCCTCTGCAAATGCAGTGAATTTTGTGGTGTTCGTGGATTCACGGGTATTATTTTGCGCAGCGAAATCAGAACCCGATGCAACCGGGCGAAACATGGCTTGAGGTCGGATAATTTGCCCAAGCAGAGTTTCCGGATGTTCGGGACGGTCACGCAGCAGCGGGCTTAGCATCCAGTCGATGGCACCGGTTAATGTGTGATTGTAACGGCCATGGCCAATTTCCACGGCAGGGATTAACGGGTCATTCTGGCCGCGGGCCATGGCATCCATACGGGTATTGGCCATAACAGGCGGTTGCCCGGCCAGGGTATGATAAAGGCTTGCCCCAAGGCTGTATAAATCGGTCTGTGGGCTTTGCAGAACAGTATTTTGCTCAACCTCTATGGGCTGATAACAGGTCAGTGGAGTACAGCCTGTACTAAAGCCAGTGACACCAAAGGCCAGTAGACAAGGGCTTGCCAGTTCCGGTAAAAACAGGGTCTTGGGGGAAATATCGGCATGTACAAGGTGCGCCAGACCGAGCGCATGCAGGGCCTGTAAGCCAGCCTGCAGGAACAGTCGTAGCTGTTGTTCATCAACAGGATGTGATCTTTTTTGTATCATTTCATGGAGTGTACGACCAGGACCGCATGCTGTGACCAAAATAGCAGTGCCATGGTGTTCCCCATAATGGATAACCGGTTGCAAATGCAGATCATGTACCTGTGACCAGCTGTGAGCTTGTACCAGAAATCTCTCCAGGCCCTCCTGGAAAAGTACTTTTTCCTTAACCCGGATTTGTGGTGTGCAACCGTCCCGACGCCGAAGATTCCAGTCCGGGAAAAACTCGTAAAGAAAATCACTATTGCCGGTTTGTTGGTTGTTGGCAAGATACAAAAAACCACTTCGGGTTCGACCAAGGACTTGTTCGATTCGCCACTGCTCAAGGTGGGTTTCGACAGCCAGAGGTTTGCTCCTGTTTTTTACGTTTTCGTTGCCGGTCATGAATTTTCCAGGCGGGGAGGGCAGTGATTCAGAGGTCCCGCACCCTGGCCGAAGCCTGGAGCCTGATCAATCGCCAGAGAAATATAGTGTCGTGCCTCCGTGATGGCATTCTTCACAGGTTGGCCCAGAGCCAGCCCACAGGCAATCGCGGAGGCGAGGGTACAACCTGTGCCGTGGGTATGAATCGAATCGATACGTTGTTGAACAAAATATTCTTCGCCATCTGGTCCTGAGAGTATGTCAATTACCTGGTCTGTATTGTGATGACCGCCCTTGACCAAGACGTATTTGGCACCTGACAGGTTTCGTATTTTCTTGGCAGCGTGTACCTGATCAGCAACGGTATGGATAGGCATTTTTGTGAGAAATTCAGCTTCCGGAATATTGGGGGTCAACATCGTGGCATGATGCCATAGGCTAGGTATGGCCTGTTCCTGGGTTCCCTGCCAAAGTGCTTGCCCACTGCTCGATTGAGTGACCGGATCTATGACCAGAAGGTTTGATGGGTAGTTACACAGAATTTGTTCGATAGCCGTCCTTTGGGTTGCCAGGGCTAGCATGCCGATTTTTATGGCATCGGTTCCGATGTCACTGAGCACGCTGGTAATTTGCGCTTTCAGCAGCTGTTCGTCTACCACCTTTATATCCTGAACACCAAGACTATTTTGTGCCGTAATGGCGGTAATCGCAGTGCTGGCATAGACTCCGAAATAACACGCGGTCTTGATGTCAGCCTGAATGCCCGCTCCGCCGCTGCTATCGGAGCCGCCGATGACGAGAAGGCGCTTATTCATAAATCAGGTACGGATTTTGGCATGCCCAACCGTTGTAGCTGTCGATCTTGATAGCCGATGCTCTTGAGGTGATCCAGAGTGTTACGAACGTATTCGTGATTGGGTCCACGGCTGCCCTGGGCTCGTTGTATGGTCTGCAATAAGATGTCGTGATGGAGATGACCGGCGTATTGTGGATGCCTGCGGTCAACGACAAAGGTGAGAGCCTGTATTTCATCTTCAGTGACAAGGTGGATGGTTACCAGCGATGGCCTGTACACCTGGGTGATCATCTCTCGGGCATACAAATACTGTAAAACCTCTTTTTGATCTTTGGCCTTGATTCGAAAGGCTTTGCCAACACAGGACCCGCCTTGATCAAGTCCAAAGACCAACCCCGGTTGTTCTCGGCTACCGCGATAATGCCACGACCAGACGCACAGGGCACGATGATGACCATAGATCCGCACTGTCTGTTTTTCGGCATAGGTAAATCCTGGATTCCACATCAGGGAACCGTAAGCAAATATCCACAGAGGCTGTTTGGGTAAAATGATCTGTTGTAGCAAAATGGCAATTCCGGGAGTCTGTTCACATTCATGATTGTGGCGGGATGATACCGCAAGTGGCGCTGTTACGCTGCAGATGAAATCACCACGAAATCTACACTGTTTTTTGGTTTGAGAACGGATCAACCGGAATATTGTATTGAAAGGTTGTTGGCATGTGTCATACTCAGGTTGATTGACAGCAGAGAGGGCTATGACTAGAGACTTCCAGAACTTCGAGAGAGACCATGCCGAAGTGGCTTGATTTGCCGGCACACCGTGGCCTGTACCTCTTGGTATCGGATGTCGCAGGCATGTATCTCTGTGCCGCTTGGGCCGCCTGGTTTCGAGCTGGTGCTGCACCGTTTGAATTTCAACCGGCCTTGTTGCTGATGACTGCCATCACTGTGGTCACACTGTATGTGATGAATGTCTATCATGTCAGTCGGCAGAGTAATGCAATTCGGCTTATTTCACGTAGTATTACTGCCGTTCTGATCAGTATGGCATTTATTGGTACGCTAATTTATTCCATCCGGGGTGCGACATTTGTTCCGGTTTTCTGGCGCAGTGTTTTACTGTTGGCCATGTCACTATTTGCCCTGTGGGCGGCAGGCACTCGATATTTGGCCTGCCAATTATTAAGGCGGCAGCCCTGGCGGAAATATTGGCTGGTTTTAGGAGAAGATCATTTTTCTGAAGATCTGTTGGATGAACTGACTCGTGACGGGATTGAGTTGCAGTTTCAATCGAGACAGGCAGAAAAGCAATCAGGAGAAATTGCCATGAATCATTCCCTGCTGGATGTGGCACAGTTTCGAGCAAAGTATCTGGGTGTGGTGCTCGACAAAACCTACCAGCCGGACCCAAAAACAACGACATGGCTCATGAGCGTACGTTTGTCCGGAGCGAAAATTCTTAGTGCAGCTGACTTTTTTGAGCAGACTTTTCAACGCATTCCAGTACAAGAGCTGGCTGATCAATGGTTTGTATCTTCCACTGGATTTGATTTGCTTCATAAAGATATCCCATTAAAAATAAAACGATTAATTGATGTCGTCATCGCATCTTCCGGACTGATGCTGGCTGTTCCCATAGGTATTATCGTTGCGTTATTGATTAAGTTATGGGATCGGGGGCCCGTGTTCTTCGGTCAGTTGCGAATGGGTGCCGGGGGGAGTGTTTTTCGTGTTTATAAATTTCGAACCATGATTGTCAATGCCGAGCATGCCGGGCCGCAGTGGACAAAAGAAAATGACCACCGCATAACCCCAGTGGGTCGTTTTCTGCGTTGCTCGCGGCTCGATGAAGTGCCGCAGTTGTGGAATGTGCTCCAGGGTGCGATGAGTCTGGTTGGGCCCAGACCGGAACGACCTGAATTCACAGAAGAGCTGGCTACCCGAATTCCGTATTACGATCTACGACATGTGGTAAAACCTGGTATCACCGGTTGGGCCCAGGTAAAGTACCCCTATGGGGCGTCGGTGGAAGATGCTGAGTACAAGTTGGCCTATGATTTGTATTACATTAAAAATTATTCTCTGGCCCTTGATCTGTATATTCTATTACGCACGGTGCGTACTGTGTTTTCTGCCTCTGGCAGATAGCAGGGTTATTTATTCAGCAATAGCTTTGGTTTGGGAGCAAGACATGACCTATGAAGCAGACTGTATTTTTTGTCGAATCCTGGCGGGGAAGATTCCCTCGATCTCACTGTATAAGAACGAGCAGACGCTGGCCTTTATGGATATCAATCCCGCCAATACGGGCCATGTTCTGGTGATCCCCAGGGCCCATTACCCGGATGTATACAGTATCCCCGATGAACAGATTGCCGCTGTGTCGCAAACAGCGGTTAAGGTTGCGAAAGCTATCCGTGAGGTATTGAACCCTGAGGGATTGAATTTGCTGCAATGCAATGGCAAGGCTGCGGCACAGACCGTAATGCACTTTCATATGCATGTTTTGCCTCGAGCTGCGGATGATCACCTGTGGATGAATTGGGGCATTCATCCGGGGGACATGGACGAAATCAAACGCTTAGGTGAGCAGCTTGCAGGGGCTATCTGCTGATGCAAGCGCAACCGGTCATCGTGATCCACGGTGGTTGCGGCGGCTTTGAAGGTGGTCATGCTTCTTATACAGAATACGGGCAACACCTACGACCCATTGTTGAGAGTGCTCATGCGGTTTTGATGGACAAGGGTGCCCGTGCTGCCGTGTTGACGGCAGTCATGGCCCTTGAAGATGACCCCTTGTTCAATGCCGGCACTGGCGCTAAGTTACAAGCAGATGGTGAAGCCCGTTTGTCAGCTGCCTTGATCGATAGCGCCAGCAAAATATTTTCCGGAGTCATAAACATTCGGCGTGTGCGTCATCCCATTGAAGTCGCCGAGCGACTCAGTCACCAGCAGAATCATGTTTTATCCGGGCAACAAGCCCAGCAGTTCGCGCGCCAGCAAGGTATGGCTGATTATGATCCGGTGGTTGCACATCGAAGGGTGGAGTATGAGCAGCAGCTAGCTGGTCGTCACGGTACGGTGGGGGCAGTGGCAGTGGATCGAAACGGGATGCTCTGTGCCGGGACCTCGACCGGGGGTGTCGGTAGGGAATATCCTGGTCGTGTGGGTGATAGCCCGACCATTGCCGGAACTTATGCCAGTGCGACTGCAGCGGTATCTTGTACCGGCACCGGTGAAGAAATTGTCAACCTGGCTGTTGCCCCACGTATCGTTGATCGGGTGGATAATGGCCTTGCGCTAGGGTTGGCTACGGCACATATCGAAGAGCAGGCACGAGAGTTGGGTTATCAATTCGGACTGATCAGTGTGGATCAGCAAGGCCATTATTCAGTAGCGGCGACCGAAGGAATTGTAACCTTGTATGCGGTCTATCAGAATGGTCGTGTCGGCTGTTTCATAGAATAAAGAAATAGTAAACATTATAAAAAATCAAGATCCTGAAATGCTTGCGAAACACCTAGCAACAGTGCGAGAATGGCGCGCCATTGGAGCTTGGTGACATCAATTAAAACCGCAGTTGGAGCCTCAGGATTGTTGAACGAAGATACGCCATCATCTGAAGGTGCAGCAGCAGATACTTTCCCGAAGTTGTTGCTGCGCAATGCTGAGCAACTGGCCTCACATCCTGCGATCCGTGAAAAAGAATTTGGTATCTGGCATACCAGGACCTGGTCAGAGGTTAAATCTGAGGTAGAGCAACTCGCTGGTGGCCTTCTGGCTCTGGGGTTTGAGCGTGGTGATAAACTGCTCATCATCGGTGATAACCGACCGCAGCTGTACTGGTCGATTACCGCAGCCCAATGTCTTGGTGGTATTCCGGTGCCGACCTATCAAGATGCAGTAGCGGATGAGATCCAGTATGTGCTTGAGCATGCTGAAGCAAGATTTGTAATCGCAGAGGACCAGGAACAGATCGACAAGGTACTGGAAATCCAGGAACATTGCCCCCTGGTACAGCACCTGATCTACGATGATCCCCGGGGCTTGGAAAAATACAGCACCGGGTCCGACCGGATTCATGCGTTTACTGTGGTGCAGGAAAAAGGGCGGCAGTACCTGGACAAGCATCCCGGCTTTTTTATCAACTCCTGTCAGCAAGGCAAAGGGGTTGATGCCGCTGTTTTTCTCTATACCTCGGGCACAACGGGTAAGCCCAAGGGGGTAGTGTTAAGTTATGATAATTTCGTCAAAACCGCACGCAGTGGTATTGAGCTTGAGCACCTGACCGCAGACGAAGAGGTATTGGCTTATCTGCCTATGGCCTGGGTTGGTGATCACCTGTTTTCTTACGCACAGTCCTATTGTGCAGGGTTTTGTGTCAGCTGCCCGGAAAGTGCCCAGACGGTGCAGCAGGATTTACGGGAAATTGGCCCTACCTATTATTTTGCGCCACCCCGGATTTTCGAGAATATGCTCACCACGGTGATGATCCGGATGGAAGATGCAGGCATCATCAAACGCCAAATGTTCCATTATTTTCTTGCAGTGGCCCGTCGCGTAGGTTCTGATATCCTCGATGGCAAGCCCGTTTCTTTCCTGAACCGCGTACGTTATTGGCTGGGTGAATGGACGATTTATGCACCCTTGAAGAATACCCTGGGCTTGTCCCGCGTTCGTCTCGCCTATACGGCAGGTGAAGCCATCGGCCCGGATATTTTCAGTTTCTACCGATCATTGGGTATTAATATCAAGCAGCTATATGGGCAAACGGAGGCAGCCGTATTTGTCACGATCCAGCCCGATGGTGAGGTATTTCCGGATACCGTTGGCAAGCCGGCGCCTGGTGTGGAGATCGAGATCCAAGACAATGGTGAGGTGTTGTATCGTAGCCCGGGTGTATTCCTTGAATATTACAAGAACGCACAAGCAACCCGGGAGACCAAGGATGAAGAAGGTTGGGTGCACACCGGTGATGCGGGATACTTTGATCAGGTCGGCCATTTGCGAATTATTGATCGTGCCAAGGATGTTGGCAAGCTGACAAATGGTGAATTGTTTGCCCCCAAATTTCTCGAAAATAAACTGAAGTTCTTTCCTCAGATCAAAGAAGCGGTTTGTTTTGGCGATAACCGAAGCTTTGTCACCGCCTTTGTTAACATAGACCTGGATGCTGTGGGTAATTGGGCCGAGCGGGAGAATATCCCTTACGCCAGTTATCAGGAGTTGGCCGGGCATGAGAAAGTATATAGCATGGTCAATGATTGTATTCTGCAGGTGAATAAGGACCTGACTGCAGATCCCAAACTGGCTTCATCAACGATTCACCGTTTTTTAATCCTGCATAAGGAGCTGGATGCTGATGACGGTGAGATGACGCGTACCCGCAAGGTGCGACGACGGGTCATAGCCGAAAAATATGCAGTGTTGATTGATGCGCTATTCGAAGGGCAGGGTGTTTGCCATGTGGATACCGAAGTGACCTTTGAAGATGGCCGTAAAGGGGTGATATCTGCTGATCTTGAAATTCGGGAAATCTCCAGTGCAGCCTGAAGCTGACGCGTATCAATGACAACCCGTACGACACCATGCGCTGGATCTGAGGCCGCTGAAACTGAGGTCATATTGGATCTTGATGATATTTCTTTGTCTTTCGGCGGCGTTCAAGCTCTGGAAAGTATCAGTTTTGATATTCGCCGACACGAAATCAGGGCGATTATTGGCCCCAATGGTGCTGGCAAGAGCTCGATGCTCAATGTCATCAATGGCTTTTATCACCCACAAAAAGGCACCATTACCTATGAGGGCGTAGTGGTTAAGGCCATGAAACCGTATCATGCGGCCACTCGCGGAATCGCTCGTACCTTCCAGAATATCGCCTTATTCAAAGGTATGTCGACACTCGACAATATCATGACCGGTCGTGTTAATCATATGCACGCCGGACTCTTGGCCCAGGCGCTCTATATCGGCAAGAACCGCCGGGAAGAGATCCGCAATCGTGAATTTGTCGAGACTATTATTGATTTTCTGGAAATCCAGGCGATACGCAATACCCCTGTCGGTCGCTTGCCTTACGGTTTGCAGAAACGGGTTGAGCTGGGTCGGGCACTGGCTGCCGAACCAAAGCTATTGCTGCTTGATGAACCGATGGCGGGTATGAACCTGGAAGAAAAGCAGGATATGAGCCGTTTTATGCTCGATATCAACGAGCAGTATGGTACTACCATTGCCTTGATCGAACACGACATGGCCGTGGTCATGGAATTGTCAAGTCGGATCGTGGTGCTGGACTATGGGCGCAAACTGGCTGATGGTAAGCCCGATGAAATACGCCATAACAAGGATGTCATTGAAGCCTACCTTGGAGTTGCAAACTAGGTACTGAATAAATATGGATATGCTTTATAACATTCTGATAGCCCCCTTTCTTGAAATCGCCAAAAGCCCATCGTTTTTCGCTGAAGTGGTAATCGGTGGGCTGATGTCCGGGGTTATGTATTCACTGGTGGCTCTGGGTTTTGTGCTAATTTTCAAGGCTTCCGGGGTGTTTAATTTCGCCCAGGGTGTCATGGTATTGTTTGCGGCCCTGAACTTCAGTGGCTTGCTTGATGCCGGCTTGTCGATTTGGCTGGCATTCCCCCTGACCGTTCTCATCATGGTTTTGCTGGCCTGGTGCATCGAACGGCTGGTGTTGAGCAAACTGGTTAATCAGCAGGATATTATTCTATTTATGGCCACCATTGGCATCGGCTATTTTCTGCAAGGCTTTGGTGAATTTCTTTGGACGGGCAACGTGCGCAAGCTGGATGTGGGCATTCCTCAGGATGCCTGGTTTTTTGGCGATATCATGATTCAGCAGAGTGATGTTTTCGCCGCAGTGGTAGCTGGTATTTTGGTCATCGTATTGGCCCTGTTCTTTCAGTACACTCGGATCGGCCGGGCCCTGCGCGCCGTGGCGGATGACCACCAGGCTGCCATGACGGTAGGTATCCCACTACGCTCCATCTGGCTGATTGTTTGGTCTGTGGCCGGTTTCGTAGCTTTGGTGGCAGGTATTATGTGGGGCTCCAGAGTGGGTGTGCAGTTCAGTCTTTCGGTCATAGCGCTAAAAGCCTTGCCCGTGTTGATCCTGGGAGGCTTTACCTCGGTTCCAGGCGCCATTATCGGTGGACTGATCATTGGTGTGGGTGAAAAGGTTGCAGAAATCTACTGGGGACCCTTGTTTGGAGGTGCTATTGAAGAATGGTTCGCCTATATTTTGGCCATGTTGTTCCTGTTTTTCAGGCCTCAGGGATTGTTTGGCGAACGTATCATTGAGCGGGTTTGACATGTTTTATCGTGAAGCGGGAGATTTTAAAACGACCTACAAGGCGGATCAGGCAATTTTTCCCATCGCCCTGGATCGCTGGTTTGTAGTGACGGTCGTACTGGTGTTTTTGGTGGTTGTACCGTTGCTGGCCAGCAATTACATGCTGGAATCCATTTTGACTCCGGTGCTGATTTTGTCTATTGCTGCGATTGGCTTGAATATCCTCACCGGATACGCCGGCCAGCTATCTTTGGGAACCGGGGGCTTCATGGCCACCGGGGCCTATATGGCCTATAAAATCAGCACTGCTTTTCCAGGGCTAAATATCGTTTTTGTACTGATTGCAGCGGGTTTGTGTGCGGCGCTGGTGGGTATTGCCTTTGGTGTTCCAAGCCTGCGGATTAAGGGCTTCTATCTCGCGGTAACAACCCTGGCTGCACAGTTTTTTCTGTTATGGCTATTTACCCGGGTACCCTGGTTCGTGAATAACAGTATTTCCGGGGTACCGACGGCGCCACCCCGCAAGGTTTTTGGATTCCTGGTTTCCAGTGCAGATTCGGACCCGATAGACCGCTATTTATTTGTTTTTATTATAACAGTGGTGCTGGCTCTAGTGGCCAAGAACCTCGCGCGTAGCCGTATAGGGCGGATGTGGATGGCAATACGAGATATGGATATCGCGGCCGAGATCATCGGCATCAGGCCACTGACCTCGAAACTGACAGCCTTCGCTATTTCTTCTTTTTATTGTGGTATCGCTGGTGCGCTGTGGTCTTTCGCCTATATCAATACCGTGGAACCGACGGCTTTCGACATTAATCGCTCGTTTGAAATACTGTTCATGGTCATCATCGGTGGGCTGGGTAGTATCTTGGGGTCTTTTCTTGGTGCTGCTTTCATTTTTCTGTTTCCAATTTTACTTAATGTTATGCCAGGCTGGTTTGGCCTTGAGATCTCGGTTACCCTGGTTACACAGGTAGAACTTATGGTATTTGGTGGTATGATGATCTTTTTTCTGATCGTTGAGCCGCATGGATTGGCAAGACTGTGGAGCATCGGCAAGGAAAAATTACGACTATGGCCTTTTCCACATTAATGCAAGGGCCAGTTTTCAGTAGATGATGTTTTATTAACCCGGGAGTTCATGCAGTGGATTCCCATATCCGGAGGAGCTCACATGAAGAAGTTTGTTACTTCAGCACTTGCAGCAACCCTGGTAGCCGGATCGGTGTTGGCAACACCGGTTATGGCAGCCGGGACCCAGAACATCCCGTTACTGGTCTATCGTACCGGGCCCTATGCCGCCAACGGCATCGCCATCTTCGCCGGGATGATTGATTATTTTAAATTGGTGAACAACCGGGATGGTGGTATTAACGGTGTCAAAATCAAATATACAGAGTGTGAAACCGGCTATAAGACGGATCGTGGCGTAGAATGTTACGACCGTACCAAGGATGAGTACGGCAGCATATACAGCCCCGTGTCAACCGGTATCACCTATGCCATCATCGACAAGGCGACACATGACAAGATCCCGGTGTTCTCAATGGGTTATGGGCGAACTTCGGCAGCCGATGGTCGGGTCTTTCCCTACATCTTCAATTTCCCGTCCACCTACTGGAGCCAGGCAACCGCCATTATTCGCTATATTGCCAAGGATCTGGGCGGTATGGATAAGTTGAAAGGCAAGAATTTCGCTTTTATCTACCTGGATCACCCTTATGGTAAGGAGCCGATTCCGTTTTTAGACATTATGGCGAAAAAATTCGGCTTTACCTATGACAAATACCCGGTACCGACCACATCGATGACCGAGCAGAAATCAATCTGGTTGCAAATTCGGCGCACCAAGCCGGACTACGCCATCATGTGGGGTTGGGGTGCGATGAATCCGACGGCCATCAAGGAGGCGGCTTCTATCCATTTTCCGATGGATCACTTCATCGGTAATTGGTGGTCTGGCTCCGAGGTGGATGTAAAGGCGGCTGGAATGCTGGCTAAAGGATACAAGTCGGCAGCCATGCACGGCACGGGTAAGAATTATCCGGTGTATACCGATCTGAAAAAATATGTATACGATACCAAGCAAGCGGACAATCTCGCCAGTGCTGGTGATGTGCTGTATAACCGTGGTCTGGTGAACTCTGCCTATGTGGTCGAAGCCATCCGTACGGCCATGAAAAAGTTCGGTAACAAACCAATGACCGGGGAGCAAATTCGCTGGGGCATGGAGAATCTCGATGTCACCGCAGCCCGCATCAAAGAACTCGGTATGACGGGTTTGACGCCACCGGTTAAGGTCAGTTGTGCCAATCACGAAGGCAACAACCCGGGTATCTTTGTGCAGCAATGGGACGGCACCAAGTGGCACATGATTGGAGATTTCATTCCGGCCATGAGTGACATCGTGCGGCCGATCGTGGAACAGGAAGCAGCTAAATATGCCAAGGAAAAAGGCATTACCCCACGCAGTTGTTCCTGATTCGGTAGTTGCAGTGAAGGAAGATGTAGTCGCAGTAAATAGGGATGAGGGGAGCGATCCCCTCATCCGCATCAGCAATATCGAGGTGATCTACGATCACGTCATTTTGGTGATAAAAGGGGTCTCTCTGGAGGTTCATGAGGGCCATATTGTGGCTTTGCTCGGCGCCAATGGTGCCGGCAAGACCACGACCTTGAAGGCTGTCTCCAATCTGTTGGGCACCGAGCGCGGGGATGTGACCAAAGGTACGATTGAACTGCGTGGCGAGAAGGTGGAAAAAATGACGCCCTCGGACCTGGTTAACCGGGGCGTTGTACAGGTTATGGAAGGTCGGCACTGCTTTGAGCACCTGACAGTGGAGGAAAACCTGTTGGTTGGTGCGTACACCCGCAGGGATGGCAAGGCCGCTATTCAGACGTCTATGGAAAAGGTTTACGGCTATTTTCCTCGATTAAAAGAGCGCCGTAAATCACAGGCGGGTTACACCTCCGGTGGTGAGCAGCAGATGTTGGCGATTGGCCGTGCTTTGATGGCCAATCCCTCGGTTATTCTCCTTGACGAGCCATCGATGGGATTAGCACCTCAGCTGGTCGAAGATATTTTTGAAATCGTCAAACGGCTCAATCAGGAGCAGAATGTCACTTTCCTGTTGGCCGAACAGAACACCGTGGTGGCATTAAAATATGCCGATTACGGCTATATTCTGGAAAATGGTCGGGTGGTGATGGATGGTGATGCCGCTTCATTGGCCGAGAATGAGGACGTTAAAGAATTTTATCTGGGTATGGGTGGTGGTGACAAGAATTTCAGTAATGTAAAAAGCTATCGTCGGCGCAAACGCTGGCTGGCATAAAGACTTCGTCAAGGTAGTAACCATATGACTGAACAACTTGTTTCTGCAGACTATCTGGATGATCTCGAGTTACGTGATCCGGAACAGCGTGAGCAGGCTTTGTTTGCAGCACTTCCTGAATTTTTAGTGTTGGCTGCCCGCAAAAGTCCTGCAGTGGCTACTTTACTGCAGGGATTTGATCTTGAGGCGGTCAATAGCCGCGAAGGGTTGGCACAACTGCCGGTGGTGCGAAAATCCGCACTCATCGGGCTGCAGGCCGAGCAGCCACCATTTGGGGGTTTTGCCAGTTTGCAATCTCGTCATGTACGCCGTGTATTTGCTTCGCCGGGGCCTATTCATGAGCCCGAAGGGGACACGGTGAACTACTGGCGTATGGCCAGAGCCTTATATGCGGCTGGTATTCGTGCAGGCGAGCTGGTGCACAATACTTTCTCCTATCATTTTACCCCCGCCGGATCTATGCTCGAGAGTGCCGCAGCCGCATTGGGTTGTCCGGTTTTTGCTGCTGGTACCGGGCAAACGGAATTACAGATAGAAACCATTGAGCGTCTCCGGCCGGTTGCATATGCGGGAACGCCGTCTTTCCTGAATATCTTGCTGGATCGGGCCAATGAATCAGGCAGTGACCTGTCATCTTTTCGTAATGCCCTGGTCTCGGGTGAGGCGTTGCCCAATGCTTTGCGTGAATCCATCGAAAAACACGGTATTCACGTCAGCCAGTGCTATGCGACCGCCGATGTGGGGTTGATCGCGTACGAATCAAACGCCAGAGAAGGCTTGATTATTGATGAGGAGACGATTGTCGAAATTGTCTGCCCCGGTACGGGTGATCCTGTGGCGGTAGGTGAAGTGGGTGAAGTGGTCGTAACTACCTTTAATCCGGTGTACCCTCTGATACGGTTGGCAACCGGCGACTTGAGTGCAGAGTTGCCAGGTATCAGTTCCTGTGGCAGGACAAACCGACGCATCAGGGGCTGGATGGGCCGGGCCGATCAAACTGCCAAGGTGCGTGGCATGTTTATCCATCCCGAACAGGTCGCTAATGTCGTAGCGCGGCATGCTCAAATCAGTAAAGCAAGGTTAGTGATCTCACGTGTTGAACTGGCAGACCGCATGACCTTGCGGTGTGAAACCTCGCTACAGGACGCTACTTCCGGGTTGGGCGATCTCATCCAAGCCAGTGTACGTGAGCTTTGCAAGCTGCGTGCTGATATTGAACTGGTCGCGTCGGGATCTTTGGCCAATGATGGCAAGGTGATCGATGATGTTCGTCCCATCGACGAATTTTCCAGCATGGACCAATAATGCAGATTAAAGATTTAGAGCCGTCTCTACGCACCGTCGCCATGCCGGCTGATGCAAATCCCAGTGGGGATATCTTCGGTGGTTGGTTGATGTCGCAGATGGATATTGCCAGTGGCACCTATGCGGGTTTTATCGCCATGGGCCGGGTTGCAACGGTCGCTGTGAATGCCATGACCTTTCATCTCCCGGTCTATATTGGCGATGAAATCAGCTGTTATTGCCAGACTGCCCGTATCGGTACGACGTCCATTACCGTCGATGTAGAAACCTGGGTGCGCCGCCGTCCGAATGCTCACCGTGAAAAGGTTACGGAAGGTCGATTTACCTTTGTTGCGATCAATGATGCGGGTAGACCACGGCCCGTGAAGGGATAGCCTTGTGAAGAGATGACCCTGTGAAGAGATAAAAATGAGTCGTTAATGGTTTCATCATGACTGAGCTTTCGCAACGAGTCTGTGCCCTGGAGCAATATATGGTGCGGCACTTGCTCTTGGTTGTGGCGACGCAGTATCGGTCAGTGTGTTAGTGTTCCGGATGCGTTCAATACCCGACTGAATCAGTTTTTTGCCAAGTTCTGGCGGCTAATTTCAGCCTTAACTTTTCCCAGAATCTTATCCTCAAATGCCTTCAGCCCGACGGGTATGGGTGGGTACCAATGGATCTGTTCCATGGCATTTTTTGGGAAACTCACCAGGAATCGTTTTTTCTGTGTCGGGTTGATATAGGCATCAGCACCGGATGAGGCCGTGAAATTCCCTGTCACCGCAGTAATTTTTGCGGCAATCTTCGCTTGCATCACAAAATTGATCCATTGGTAGGCCGCTGTATCTGCATGGCTTTTACGTGGCAGTGCGAAGGTGTCCATCCAGCCTAAAGCGCCTGATTTTGGTGCCATAAATGTGAACCTTGATTTTTCACTGTTCAGCTTCCAGCCGCCGGTATCCCAAGCCATGGCAGCCAGTACCGTTCTTGAACGAAATTGATTCAGCAGCGCTTCTCCACTGGTCCAGTAGTTATTGATGTTGTTAGTGCATGACAGCAGTTTTTTTGCCACAGTCTTGAGAATGGACCGATACAAAGCTTTGTTACTATAGGCGGCAAATGGATCCAGCCCCATGGAAAAAGCAAAACCAATGAGTGTTGGTCGTTGCAGGCGATACGAAGCACGGCCTTTGACAGTACGATCGCATAGATCTGTGAAGTCCTTTACTTTGGCCGCTTTTTTGGTATCAAGAATCAAGCCGCTAGCACCCCAAATATACGGTACGCCATAAACCTTGCCATTGACTGTAGTATATTTCCTGGTCATCGCCAGCATTCCAGGTATAAATAAGTCAGTATTGATTTTTGTCAGATCTAATGGCTTGTAGATATTGAACGCCATCTGGGCTCCAGCAATTTGATCCTGGCTTGGTTGTACTAAGTCGAAGTCTGCCCCTCCAGGGCCTCGCAGACGGGCGATCATATCCTCATTATTGGATCGAGTTACCAGCACCTTGATGCCGGTTTTTTGTGTGAACCGTTTGATCACAGCCTGAGGAGCATACCCTTGCCAAGTCAGCAGGCGCAGTATTTTCTGGTCGGCTTGAGCTGCTGTCGCGGCGCTAATGAAGACGACCGCAAAGATCATAATCTTAATTATCATTATTTTCTGGATTTATCGTTCCTTTTAACTAAATGATGGGTTGCATAGAGTATGGCAGTTGGGTGATAGCGACGGTGCCGAGTCTACAGCCTGTCAGAATACAATAGTACCTCGATTATTCGTTTTGCGGAATAATGAAAACCCGCTACACTCAGCAACCCGGTTCTACTTCAAGTTGTGCCTAGGAGGCTGTCCGAGAATAGAGAACCTACTGTGGAAAAGC
>ENA-ORDP01000529-ORDP01000529.1-marine-sediment-metagenome-genome-assembly--contig:-NODE-529-length-24678-cov-7.433538_pt1 | contig 24678 bp, 24 predicted proteins | sample MGYA00248627_ERZ508539 | MGnify/ENA primary metagenome ERZ508539 (study PRJEB26208, sample SAMN05571518) | marine sediment metagenome | biome: deep sea; feature: Hydrothermal vent; material... | reverse complement strand
TAAAATGCTGAATCTCAAAAGTCTTGGATGCTATAATTGTAAAAATACCGATAATACTGCTTGGTATATTCGTTAATATCGTATTTTGTGAATATGCGCTTGAGCCTGCCAAGGTTGTCACATTATCCGTAATATTTCTTAATCTTGCCTGATGCTGATTCACAACATTTGCAGGACATGAGGCTTCAATTTTATAGGTCCCTGCAGGCAGTGTAAACTGGCTATCATTTGCTCCGCCTGAAGTGTCTAATACAACGCTAGCAATATTACTATCCAAATTGTTTAACGTTCTTTTAGTTCGAATGCCTCCTGTTGCACTCCCTCCGTCTGTACCACTAGGTTGTATCTCTTTAATCACGGCGTATAAAAAACTTCCCCCGCCCGCTCCAAGACTAGTGTCAATAGTGTCATAATTCTCATTCAGAATCCCGCCCCACGTATTTTCCTCTGTGTCAAAGTCAATTTTCTTTAATCCAAAGTTTGGTGTTAATGTCCAACTCATAGATCCTCCTGGTTTATTTTAAGGAGTGTTTCGGACAAGCTGGCTTAAAATCTTCATACCCCAATAGTTGGATATTAGAAAATATACTAAAAAACAGTAGAACTCATTCAATTATTTCTTGAACATCTAACTCAAACTCTTTAATAATCCTTGATTGAACCACTCCTTCACCTTCTATAAACCTGTGCAATTGATAAATATTATTTTCAAGGACAAATATTTCCACCGTATGCCAAAGGGGATCAATGATCCAATATTCCTTCACTCCAAATCTTTCGTATAAATGATATTTCTTATCCCTGTCTCTCTGAGCACTTGAAGGAGATAAAATCTCTATAACCAGATCAGGAGAGCCAAATATTCCTTTTTCCTGAATGATCTTTTTATTCTCCGGTAAAATAAAAATAATATCAGGTTGCACCACTTGGTTTTCAGCGAACACGACATCTAATGGAGCATTAAAAACAGTGCCAATACCTTTCTCCTCCAGCTTATAGAGTATATGTTGGACTTTCTTTGAAACAGTTTGATGATTTGTTATGGGAGAAGGAGCCATAATGAGTTCTCCATCAATGATCTCATATCTAGCGTCATCATCTAATTTTAAATAATCTTTATAAGTCCATTTCTTGGCTTCTTGAACTGTTTTAGTTATGGTATCTGCCATATTCCTACTCCTGAACTATAGATCAACCCTTCCATGTTTCTCCAACCAATACTCCACCTGGGGAATCTGCCACTCATAGTCCACATCCAGTCCTCCCCACTGTTTCAGAGGATGTATCCTTTGCCCCATCCATTTTTGAGGCAGGAGACCGGACTCTATAGTCTCAAGGTTTTGCGGCCTAATAATAGATACACCCATATCAGCAAACCACACATCTCCTTGAGAGTCCCTGTCACAGTTTAATGTCTTGGGATCCCCAAAGGTTTCGAAGGGCACAAAAGGATCCAAAAGACCCTCTTTATTTTCTTTCCTCGCTCGCAGAGGGCTCCACATATTATATCTTGATACACTCACAGCCGAATCATAGTCTGGATGCTCTTTTAACGTCTTGATGCCCTCTGATATAAGCTTTGAACTAATAGTAGCGGCATTACACATGAGTAGAACGATTAATTCTATTGTCTTGGATGGATTCCTTTCTTTGATAATCTTGTGAGCATGGATATAAACATCCTCTCCCAATGCTTCAGCCGTACAAAGCTCAGGAGGTCTTTCGATAATCTCAATGTCATTCTCTTTCGCGAGACCCATCAATTGTTCATCATCTGTTGAGAGATAGCTTTGATCAATCTCAGGGCACTGTTTTGAGACCTCCATGGGGTAATAGGCCAAAGGCTTTCCCAAAACAGGATATAAGTTTTTACCGGGAAATCCTTGACTTCCCTTTCTACCCATTAATATAGCATAAATCATGGTTGTCCTGTTTATGATTAAATCCTGGTATTTTCGCTGAACGTAACATTTAAGTGGATGTTCTTGTTATAAAGTGTCTGGGTCTACACCCATTTCTTTTAATTTGGCAATGTCTTCTTCGGGAATAATTCCGCCGCCGGTTAAAAGAACATCATCCAATCCTTTCTCTTTCATCAAGTTTAATATTTTGGGAAGTATTGTTAAATGGGCACCCGACAAAATGCTTATTCCTATTACATCCACATCTTCCTGCAGTGCAGCTTCAACTATCATTTCCGGGGTTTGTCTTAAGCCTGTATAAATGACTTCCATTCCTGCATCTCTAAGAGCAGCGGCAATTACTTTCGCTCCCCTATCGTGTCCGTCCAAACCTGCTTTCGCAACTAAAACTCTTATTTTCTGATCTTCCATTTCAGTTCAACTCCTTACTAATTAAAATCCATTATATTAAAATAAATCTAAAAACATACTAAGGCAAAGTAATAATTATACAGCGAGATACTCTTTATTTTTAGCAAATGCACCAAACATCCCGCCGGTATGAACAAATATTACGTTCATCCCTTTTCTTTTCATTAAAAAGTTTTCATAATAAGCAGCAAATGCTTTGCCTGTATAAGCAGGGTCTAATAATATTCCCGAAGATTGGGCAAAGCTCTTTATTAGTTTTAATTTTTTCTTTTCAATATTTTTGTAGCCTTCCTCTGAATATCCGTCCAATATTTCCAATTTGGATTCATCCAATTTACAAGATAGGTCATATTCGTAAATACAACCCTCCGCCAAATTTAGAATTTTTTTTCTTATCACGTCTTTTGAATATAAAACATTTACCGCATAAATTTTTACAGGCAGTTTTAATAAAGATACACCGACCAACAAACCTGCCGCAGTACCACCCGATCCGGAAGCCGAAAGAATGCCTTTAATATTTTTTAAATCGACCTGTTTGCTTAATTCATCGACAAAAGAAATATAACCCCAAATACCCAAAGCATTGGAACCTCCCTCAGGAATTACATAAACTTTTTTACCTTTTTCCTTTAAGGCTTCAGCTTCTTCCTGCATAATGTTATTTACATCGGAATAATTTTCTTTATTTAAATACGATATTTCAGCACCGAAAAATTTGTCTAAAAACAAATTACCTTTAGCTGATTGTGAATCTTTTCCCCAAAGAAATAATTTTACTTTGAGTCCTAATTTCTTTGCCGCAATAACAACTGCACGCGAATGATTCGACTGTTCACCACCACACGTAAAAATATATTCGGCTCTTTTCCTTTTTGCTTCGTGAAGAAGGTACTCTAATTTTCTTACTTTATTACCGCTTAAAAGTGAGCCGGTTAAATCATCCCGTTTTATCAAAAAATTTCTGTTTTCAAATTTTATTTTTTGGATGGGTGTGGGAATATTTGCTAAGTTCAATTTGGGAGGATAATTAATTTTCATTTTTATTTTCGCGTTTTTAATAATTTATTATAAAATCTTCTTGCCCGTTCAAGGTCTTCGGGCGTATCTACGGAAAGCGTATCAAACTCCGTTACAACTATTTTAATTTTAATTCCGTTTTCAAGCATTCTAAGTTGTTCAAGTTTTTCTGCTTTTTCTAAATCTGTCTGGTTAAGTTTTGTAAATTTTAACAAAGTATTTCTTCTAAATACGTAAAGACCGATGTGCTTGTAAATATCTGTAGTACCCAATTTATCAAGGTTCGATTTAACACCCCGTACATACGGAATCGGTGCACGCGAGAAATACATTGCAAAATTTTCGTAATCAAAAACCAACTTGGGAATGGAATTGGATTTCAGTTCTTCAACACTTACTATTCTTTTTGCTAAAGTTGATACTTTTATATTCTTATCAAAGAGTAACGGTTCAATTGCTTCGTCAATCATTCTTCCGTTTATAAACGGCTCATCGCCTTGAATGTTAACAACAATTTTAACTTCCGGCATTTTCTCTACAACATAAGCAATCCTATCGGAACCGGTCTCAATGGTTTTAGGAGTCAATACTACATTACTGCAAAATTTACTTGCAACATCCCCTACTCTTTCATCATCAACAGCAATTATTATTTTGTTAAGGAATTTCGATTTTGAAGCACTCTCAAATGTGTGTTGAAGCATAGGCTTTCCGCCTATATTGGCAAGGGGTTTGCCTAATAATCGCGAGGAACCAAAACGTGCGGGGATTACACCTATTACCATTATTTTTTATTACTCTTAATTACTTTCGGTACTTTAAAATATTTATCGGTTTTTTGAGGTGCATTTTTTAATGCGTCCTCTGTCTTTACCGAAACACCCAACTTATCTTCCCTGAACACATTTTTATTTTCAATAGGGTGAGTTAAAGGTTCAACATTTGAGGTATCAAGTTCATTTAATTTTTCCATGTAATCCAAAATTGAACTTAATTCTTTCGTGTGACTTTCAAGTTCTTCTTCATTTAATTTTAAACGTGCAAGTTTTGCAACGTGTTTTACTTGTTCTTTTGTAATAGCCATAGGTTAAATTATATGATTTTTAATTATAATATTTCTAACTTTTTCCATTAATTCAATTTGTTCGGAACGGGTCTTTGCATTTTCTGTATTTACAGGTTTATCAAAATGTATTTTGATAGTACCGCCATTTATTTTAAATTTTCCTTTGGACATTATCTTTTGAGAGCCGCTGATAGTAACAGGAATAATCGGGTGCCCTGATGTTGCTGCCAAGTGAAAAGCGCCTCTTTTGAAGGGTAGGATTTCCCCTGTTCTACTTCTTGTCCCTTCGGCAAAAAGTAAAACCGAAATATGTTTTTTATCCATCAAAAATTTTGCAAACTCCAGGCTCCTTCTGGCTTTTTCAGCACTCTTTCTATCAATAGGAATATACGGTCCTGCCCACAAAGCCCAACCAAAAATCGGGATGCTTGAAAGTTCTTTTTTATAAAACATAGAAAATTTTTGTGGAATTGAATGTTGCAAAGAAGCAATATCAAACTGGCTGCTGTGATTTGATACATAAACGTATGTTGTTTTTTTATCAATGTTTTCAAGTCCCGTTATTTGCAGATTTACACCTGTTATTTTAAATACTCCGATTGATAATATTTTATTTAATTTCAAAAAAAGGGTAAAGCTTCTATCTATATATGCAAATATTAAAGCAAATATTGAGACCAATATTAAATAAACAGCAACGGCAAAAACCTTTAAATAACTTACCAACAGATCTCCATTTTTTAACTTTAATTATACCCTTAATAATTAAAGTTCATTTCTATAGTTTCTATTCTTTTTTTAATTGAAGGATGACTGTAAAAATACCATTCAACAAAGGGGTTGGGATTTTCATCGCCTAAATTTTGTTCATTTAATTTTTTTAATGCATCTGCAAAAACAACCGGTTTATTTGTTACCGATACAGAATAATTATCGGCTTCGTATTCAAATTTTCTTGACAGCATATTTGTAAGCGGTGCCTGCACAAGTCCTATTATCATTGCCCAAAGTGAAAGCAAAGGAATAGCAGCAATAATTGTTCTATCGGAAAATCCAAAATATTTTAGTGAATAATCGTAGAGAACGGCAATTAAAAAAAAAGTTAGGAAACTTGATAAAGTACCGATAATAATATTTTTTAAAATATGTCTCTTTTTATAATGACCAAGTTCGTGTGCAATTACGGTTTCTATTTCATCCAAAGAAAAATTTTCCAATAGGGTATCGCCAAGTATTATCCTTTTTGATTTGCCCAGACCTGTAAAAGCGGCATTTGCTTTTTTTGTGTTTTTACTCATGTCAAACGAATAAACATTTTCAACAGTTATACCGGCTTCTTTTGCAAGAGAACTGATTTTGTGCTTTAACTCTTCGTTCTCAAGTGGAGTAACTTTATAAAATAACGGGAGGATTATTGTAGGAACTATCCTTGCCAAAACAACCGATACAACAAAAAGTAAAATCGCAAAAGGTAGCCACCAAAGGGCACCGTAATTAATTAGGGTATAAAATAAAAAAAGTATTATGGGTGTGCCGATTACAGCTGAAACAATTAATACTTTAAGCCCTTCCATAATCCACTTAAAAAATGTTTGATTTGAAAGATTGTATTTGTGCTCTAAATAAAAATCAGTGTAATAATTTAAAGGAAAGAAAAGAATGCTGAATAAAATACCGACCGAAATTATAAATAGTAAAAAGAGCACATAATTATTTGATGTAAAGCCGCTTAAGTAATTTTCAATTATCCTGCTCAAATTAGTGGAGACTAATAAAAGCAACAGGATAAATGTGACGACTCCTTTAAATATCCCTAAACTTAATTTCGTGTTATTATATTTTTTTGAATCCATACTTAAAAATATAAAGGTTTAAAATAAAAAACCCGAAGTTATATTATATCTTCGGATTCTTAATTTCTTATGATAAAGTTATTTATAACAAATACTTTTTAATTTTTTCCTTTCTCTTTTAACTTTTAAATTTTTATTTTCCCTTTTCGTTTTTCACATAATTAAATTACACCGATATTCTTTTCAGTAACCCAACCGACCTTCCCATCGTGAAGACGAATTTTTACCCAGTTGTCGACTTTATCTTCAAGTTGTACTTTCAGTCCTTCGTGTATTACAAATGCATCATTGCTGTTTTCATCGGGAGAAAGCTTTACTGTAACAATATCGGTAACAACAATTCCGTTCTTTACATTTAACTCTCTATTAAGTTTGACAACAGTAAAAACAATTGAAAAAATGAGAAAGACCAAAACAACAATCCCTGTGAAAAAAGAAGTTCTTTGAATCTTTTGTTTCTTTATTAGAAAATAAAGAGCAATGCAAATTAATAGTAACAAAAAGAAAATGTATGTAATATATGTCCAGCCGGTTAAATTAAATAACGATAGAATTGTTCCCCACCATTGAAAGAGAAAAAATTCAGGTAGCACATCAATTTTATCAACAGTCCTGGCGTTGGCTATATCAAGATTATGTTGTATGTCCTCATCACCGGGAGAAAGTTTTAATGCTTTATTATAATATAAAATTGCATAACCCAGTTTACCATCACGAAAATACGTGTTGCCCAAGTTATAATAAAGCGATGTCCCTTGGTATCCTTCCTTTACTAAATCAAGATAAATTTTTTCAGCCTGCTCATATTTTTTAGCTTTATAAAATTCAACAGCTTGTTTCATTACCTTTTCGGTTTGTGCTTGTGCAAAAAGATTTACACTACCGATCAGCATTACAAAAATTAAAAGGAAAAAATATTTTGGACTATTCTTTTTCAAATAAATTACCTGCCGTTTTTCTGTGAAAGATTTCTTTCAATATTAATTATTACTTCAGCCGATTTTTTGAACATGTCATTCATAGCTTCAGCACCTCCCTTTTCAGGTGCAAACCTGATGAACTCACATTTTTCAGCACATTGTTTAAGTTCCGTAATCAGCTTTTCATCAATCCCTTTTTCTTTTAGTAACTGTTCAGCACGTTCGAGTGAGAACTCGGCTTTTGACAAATGAAGTTTATCTTCAAGATAACCAAACAATACAAGCGAAATTTCGGAATAAAAATCCAGTTCGTTTTTTGTGTGTAATAATTTCTTAGCTTTTTTCAATCTTGCTTTGGCTACTTTTTGTGCCTTATTATAACGGAGGGAACGGATATCACCGGCTAATTTATTTTGCTTCTTCTGCCAAACTAAAATTCCAATTAACAAAAACAAGGGAATGATTGTCATCAGCCAGAATTGATAACGGAGAAGTATGATTCCCCGTTTTTTAAAAAGATCGTTCGTACCGGTTTTAATAAAGCGAATGTCTTCACCCAAAAGCTTAATGTCTTCTTTTGACACTCCTGTCAAGGTTGAAGGAACAATGTTTTTGCCTGGCGTAACATTAATAACAAATTTCTTTGACGAAAGTGTTATATATTTTTTCTTTGCCGGGTTAAAAAATGTAAATCTTATGGGAGCAATTTCCTTCTTACCGGGTGTACGGGGAATAATAACATATTCTGCATTTTTAAAACCTGAAATTATTCCGGCTCTATTTACATTTTCTGTTACTTTAGGTTCAAATTTATCTATGCCATTGGGAACTTTAATTTTTGGAATACCTAAAAGTTTTATATTCCCGCTGCCTTTAATATTAACTTTTAATGATGCGGTTTCGTTTGTTTTAATATTTGTTTTATTAATCGAAGTACTCATAGTATAATTACCAACCGCTCCCTTAAATGAAGCAGGTACATTTTTATCAGGTAGAGGTAGAACTATAATTTTTACTGCATTTGATTTTGCATCGTAATTTATCATCTGCCCTTGGTCAAACGGATCATTGAAGAAACTATCAAATATGTTACCTGTTCTGCTTCTGTTTTTTATTCTTATCGGTACATTAAGCTCGAAAGGAGTAATTGTTAATTTACCGGTTTGCGAAGGAAACAGAGCCGCTTTTTTCAACACTCCAACTCTGTATCTTTTACCGTTAACAACTTCTGTAGAAAATGAAATGTTGTTGGATGTATTTAATTCTTCGGACCAAAACCCCTTGTATTGGGGAAGTTTGGAGATGGACATTTGAGCAGCAATAGATAACCTTGTATAAAGTTTATAAGTTATTGTTACCTGTTCACCAAGATAAACCGTCTTTTTATTAGCTGTAGCCCTGATAAATAAATTTTGGCCAATATCTTTATTTGAAATATTGTTGCCCCTATTATTCGATCCCCTTGTGGGCTGAGCTGAACCTTTTATCACTTCAATATTTAATGGATTACTCCTGTAAGTATTTCCCTGATAATTTACAGACGCAACACCGATAGTAAATTTACCTGTTTTCTTCGGTCTCATAAAATATGAAAATGAAAGAGAACCGGAAACAACTCCGTTTATAATCTGTACGCTTGTTGATTGATTAGGCCCGGATAAAACATAGAAATTTGAAAGTGAAGGAGGAGAAAAATTCCTTACACTACTGATTTCTTTACCTTCAAATGTAAACGTTAGCTGGAACTGATCGTTCAATCCGACTTTTGTGCTGCTTAAAGAAGCAGTAAGCGACTGGGCAAATAAACCGACACTTAACAGCATCCAGGTAAAAATAATATTTTTTATTCTTTTGTTCATCTGCCAATTACCAGTCTTTTGCGGTTTTAACTACTTTCGCTTTTCGCTTTCTTAATTTTTTCTGTAATTTCTTTTCGTTGTTCATCAAAGCATTCAATATTTGTTTTGCCTGTTCTTTGGATATTTTATTCTTGTTCTTCTGAGCAGGATTTTGCTTGGGATTATTCTGCTTGTTCTTTTGGTCCTTATTCTGCTGATTTTTGTTTTTATCCTTATTCTTATTTTTGTCGTTTTTGTTCTTGTCGTTCTTGTTTTTATCCTTCTTGTTTTTGTTCTTTTTATTTTTGTTTTTCTTGTTCTTATTATTCTTGTTTTTATCTTTATTCTTTTTCATCTGCTGTAATGCATAAGAAAGATTGTACTTTGTTTGTGAATCGTAAGGATTTAATTTAAGTGCATTTTCGTACGCCTTTATACTTCCCTTTAAATTTTTCTGTTTTAATAAAGAATTACCAATATTATAATACACCTTGGAGTTAAAATTCTTATCCTTACTTACCATCAACGTTTTCTGATAAGCTTTTATAGCTTCCTTGTATCTTTTGTTTTTATAATAGGCATCACCCAAATTAAAATTTGCCTGTAAATTTTTAGGTGACTTTTCTATACCTTTTTTAAAATTTACTTCCGCATCCGTAATTTTGCCTTTCTTATATAGAGCGACTCCATCGTTAACAAGCGACCTTGTACTTTGCGCATTATTTACTGAAATAAACAATAAACCAAATAACAATATGAAAATTGATTTTCTTCTCATAGATTAGCGTTATCCTAAATTTAATCTTTTACTTAAAGACGAAAAATATTTTGATGTTTTGTTTGTCATAAAAAATTCAATTAAAAGTAAAAAAATTGCCGGAGCTAAAAAATAATAAAACCTGTCCTCGTAATCCGTTACTTTTCTTACACCATATTCGGTTTTTTGAATTGAAGATAGACTTTTATAAATATCATCCAATTCATTTTGATTGTTGTAAGCCCGGTAATATTTACCGTTACCTTTGTTAGCAATATCTTGAAGCATTAATTCGTTTAACTTTGTTATAACCACATTCCCTTTTCTGTCTTTTTTAAAACCTGTTTTATTACCGGCTGCATCGTAAATTGGAATAGGCACACCTTCGGGTGAACCGAGTCCGATTGTATAAATTTTTATTTTGTTTTTCACTGCATTTTTAACGGCTTTGTTTATATCACCTTCGTGGTCTTCCCCGTCGGTGATTATTATTATTGCCTTTTTTGTGTTCGATTTCAAATCAAATGATTTTACGGATAAATTTATTGCATCTGCAATTGCAGTACCGGGCTGGGGTACAGATTCCACACTTACGGCGGACAAGAATAAATTTGCTGCGGAATAGTCGGTTGTTAAAGGAAACTGTACGTAAGCCGCACCGGAAAAAACAATCAGTCCGATTCTATCACCTCTTAATTTATTAATAAGGCTGGCAATTTGATATTTTGCTCTTTCCAACCTGTTCGGCTTTATATCTTCTGCCAACATGCTCAAAGAAACGTCCAAATCGATATAAACATCTATGCCTGCTTGTTTAACCTCCTGTACTTTTGTTCCAATTTGTGGATTAGAAGCAGCAACAATTAAAAACGCCAAAGCAGTTAAAAGCAAGGTTAGTTTTACCCTGTTTTTTATTCTACTATAAGTAGGTAATATAACTTTTTGCAGCGTATCATCGGCAAATTTGCTTATTGCATCTTTCCTTTTTCTTCCAGCATACCAAAAGACAGCTATCAAAAAAGGAATAGCCAATAAACCGTATAAATATTCCACGTGCTCAAATCTAAACATAGTTTTTATACTTTAATCATTTTCGTTAAGTTTCTAAATTATGGTATTGGTCTGAATAAAGAACGTGAAAGTCCGACATCCAATATTAGCAATATTAGTCCCAAACTTAACCAACCACCGAACATCTCTTTTGCATTTCTGTACGATGTTACTTCTATTTTTGTTTTTTCCAATTTATCTATTTTTTTATAAATCTCTCTTAAAGCCTGTGTGCTGGTTGCTCTAAAATATTGTCCCCCGGTTTCGTCGGCAATTTTTCGCAGCATTCCTTCATCTATATTTACCGGTACCATTTGTGTCCTTATACCAAATGGAGTTTGAACCGGGTACGGTGCCTCACCCCTTGTTCCAACACCAACAGTGTAAATTCTAATGCCGAATGTTTTGGCTATTTGCGCTGCTGTCATTGGATCAACTTCTCCTGCATTATTCATTCCGTCTGTTAAAAGAATAATTACCTTACTTTTAGCTTTGCTGTTTCTGAGACGGTTTACACCATTTGCTATTGCGTTTCCAATAGCCGTTCCATCCTCAATCATGCCGGTTTTAACTTGGTCGAGCAGATTAATTAAAACATTATAGTCTATTGTAAGTGGGCACTGTGTAAATGCATCGCGTGAAAAAATAACCAGTCCAATTCTATCGGAGGTTCTTTCTTTGATGAAATTTCTAATAACGTTTTTAGCCGCTTCCAATCTATTTGGTTTTAAATCTTCGGCAAGCATACTACCGGAAATATCCAAATCCATAACAATGTCAATTCCCTCGGCATAGATGTTTTGTCCACTTGAAAAAGTTTGAGGTCTAGCTAATGCTATTATTAAAGCCGCAATAGCAAGGCTGCGTAATATGACGGGTAGGTGCCTGAATTTTTCTTTCCAGTTTTTAGGAATGCTATTTACAATTTTTAAAGAAGAATATACAACTGATGGCTGCTCATTTTTGCCTTTCTTAAAATACCAAAAGAGCATCAATGGTATTATAATTAAAAAATATAAAATCCATGGGTAAGCAAATGTTATATCTTTAAACATGCTCATCCCCTTGTGAGACCCCGGTTTCAACCTTTTTCGTTCTGTTTACTATCTCTTCCGCCTGCTGCATCATTTCTTCATTTAAAGATTTTAAAGGAATAAACTTGGCAAATTTTACAAGGTCTGCATTTGTTAAAAAGTTCTCAGTTGTTTCCAATATGATCTCGGTTTCTTTGTTTTCCCTCAGCTTACTTAATGTTTCGGCGGTGGTCATCTCCAAAGCAGGAAGACCAAATCTTTTTGAAAAATAAGTTCTGATGATTTCCGTAATCCTTGAATGATATTCTTTTATCAGTCCCTGCTGCCATAAGCCTTCTTCTCTTAATTTTCTTAATTCATTCAGGGCTGTAATATGCGGAGGAAGTTTTATTATTTTTTTCTCTTCTACTGCACCGGATTTCTTCTTTTTATACCTGTAATAAATGTAATACAGAATGCCTATTATTAACAGCGCTATTAAAATATACATTAATAATTCTTCCCAACTGTAAGGAATTTTTATAGGCTCTTTTACGTCTTTAATATCCTTTTTTAAATTAACCTTAATTAGGTTAACTCTAAAGACAACGGGATTCGTTTGAATTACCCGCACTTTGGAATTGTTTAACATTTCACTTTGTGAGAGGTTTAACAACTTTGAGTCGGAGGTGTCACTTCCCGTTAAATAAAATAAATTGATAGATGAAATTGTTACCGTGCCGGAATCATATTTAGAAAGTGTAAAGTTAAAACGACTGAGTTTTTTCCCGTTTTTTTCGCTCACAATTGGTTCATCAATACTTAATATTGTTAAATTTTTAAGGCTGTCTTTTACAGCAGGTTTTAATAATTTAATATCAGACGAGTACTCGGCTGTAATGCTGAAGTGTATTAGATCACCGATTAAATATTGAGACGAATCAACTTTTGCTTCTACGGAAATTGTTTGTGCAAAAGCAAATGACGAAATAAAAGCAATATGAATAAATAATAATACAACTAATTTTCTCACAGTCTCTTCCCACGCATCTTAAAAAATTGAACAAGTGGTTTTACATAGTCTTCCCCGGTATTAATATCAATACTGTCCAACCTGCTTGAAAGAAAAAGGTTTTTTCTTTTAATCTCATTTTCTTTGTTCATTTTTATTATTAATTCAAACACATTTTTATTGCTCGTGTTCAACCATCTCTGCTGCCCGGTTTCAACATCTACAAATTTTACAAGTCCCATTTTAGGAATTTCTTTCTCTCTCCTATCCGACAAAACCACACCAATCAAATCATGTTTTTTGCCTACCACTCTTAAAATCTTTTCGTATCCTTCATCAATAAAATCAGAAATTAAAAAAGCGATGCTCCTTTTTTTAATGGAATTATTAAAGTATTGAAGGGCTGTATCGATGTCGGTTGTTTTTCCTTCCGGCTCAAATGAAAGCACTTCTCTAATAATTCTTAAAACGTGTTTTCTTCCTTTACGCGGTGGAACAAATTTTTCTATTTTATCTGTAAATAAAATCAAGCCGACTTTATCGTTATTTTTTAATGCTGAAAAAGCAAGTATGGCACTTAGTTCAGCAGCAATTTGCTGCTTGGTTTTGTTAATTGTTCCGAAGCTGAGAGAACCGCTTAAATCTATTATTAACATTACGGTAAGTTCTCTTTCCTCCTCAAATACTTTTATGTAGGGATGACTGAATCTTGCCGTTACATTCCAATCTATATTTCTTATATCATCACCGATTTGATATTCGCGTACCTCGGCAAACTCCATTCCTCTTCCTTTAAATACAGAATGGTATTCACCGGAAAAAACATGGTTTACCAAACCTTTCGTTTTAATTTCAATCTGCCTTACTTGCTTAAGCAGCTCTCGTGTTTCCATTTAAATCTCTTAAACATCCATTTTAGTAAAAGTAAATATTACATATGAGTCTACTCTACAAAGGTATCCGTTAGCTAACGGATTAAAAACATCATTTAATTTCAGCTTATAATCCAGACTTAATTTACTATAATTGACCTTTTTAGATTCGACTCACATATCATTAATAAATAAAATAAATTCCCGCCGGCTTTCCAAAGCCTGTCTGCACTAAGTTGTTTTGACGCAGACAGGTACTTGTACTTCGGACAGGCTTTAGCAAGAATAATTAAAGTGAAAAAACCTTACGGAACTTCAACTTTATTTAAGATTTCTTCAATCACGTTTTCAGAAGTAATATCTTCGGCTTCCGCTTCGTAGGTTACTGCAATCCTGTGCCTTAAAACATCCTGGCAAATTCCGCGAACATCTTCGGGAATGACATAACCCCTCCTTCTTATAAAAGCCATTGCCTTTGCGCCAATTGCTAAATTTATAGATGCCCTCGGAGAAGCTCCGTAACTTATTAATTCCGATAGACTGTCCAAGCCGTATTCTTTGGGGTTACGCGATGCAAAAACAATGTCCAAAATGTATCGTTCAATTTTTTCGTCCGTGTAAACTTCTTGCAAAACTTTTCTCGCTTTTAAAATATCTTCTGTGTTTACAACGGGATTTATTTGGGGAAAATCCGAAGCAACATTCTGCCTTAATATGCTTAATTCTTCTTCCTTACTAGGATACGTGATTTTCACTTTCAGCATAAACCTATCAACTTGAGCTTCGGGTAAAGGATACGTTCCTTCCTGCTCAATCGGGTTTTGAGTTGCAAGTACTAAAAAAGGTTCTTCAAGTATAAAGGTTTCCTTGCCGATTGTTATTTGTTTTTCCTGCATTGCTTCGAGCAAAGCACTCTGCACTTTTGCGGGCGCACGGTTTATTTCATCAGCAAGAATAAAGTTTGAAAAAATAGGACCTTTTTTAATGGTAAAATCTCCGTCCTTTTGGTTGTAAATCATAGTACCGATTAAATCCGCCGGAAGAAGATCCGGGGTAAACTGAATGCGCTGAAATTTTGCTTTCATAGCGGATGCTAAAGATTTAATAGCGAGCGTTTTTGCAAGTCCCGGAACACCTTCCAAAAGTACGTGTCCGTTACCGAGCAATCCGATTATGAGTTTTTCAATCATATCTTTCTGCCCAACTATCACTTTGCCTATTTCCTGCAGAAGCATGTCAATAAAAGCACTTTCTTGTTTAATTTTTTCATTGATTACGGTAATATCCACTATTAAACCTCATTATTGATTTTTTAATGTAATTACTTCTTGAAAAGTAATAAGATTAGACAATTCAAAACATAAAAATGTTTCCTGTTATTATCAAAATTGTTTTATTCAATTTGATTTTTATTTTTACAAATACTTTTAGGAACTATATCTATTTAATATTTTATAAATTAGTTAAGAAACAAATTTAAATTCTGTATGAAAAAGATCATCATAATCTTTCTGCTTATTACCTTCGTAACATCCTATGCTTTTTCGCAAAGCTACAAATTTGCAATATTTAACAACACACAAATAGATGCCGATAGTTCAGTAAGCTCTTTAATAGAAAAAATAAAAATAACAAATAACACACCCGATATAAAATTTGTTGTCTTTCAAGGTAACATAACAGCACACGGAAACTTAACCGAATTTGATTTGGCAAAGTCAATTTTCGACAGCCTGATTGTTCCTTACTATATACTACCGGGTTCACAAGATATTGAAAACAGTCCGACCAAAGGTGCGGATTACAAATTAGATTTTAAACAAAATCATTTTGCATTTGAGTATGATTCAACCTACTACATTGGAATAAGAACTATTGCTTATGACTTTAACAACATTGCCCACATTTTTCCCGAAGAAATTAAATGGTTGAAGGAAACCTTAAAAACTGTTCAAGACAATAAAAAAATAATTATCTATTTAGAACATCCTTTGAAAAAAATAGACAATGCATGGAAACTAAAAAATATTTTTGCCGGCAGATACGTGAACATTATCACAGGAAATAATAATGCAGGATACAATTTTTTTACCGTTAAAACCGATACTATTTTTGCGAACAATCCTTTTGCCGATGCATCGTTAAATACATATTCTGTAGTCAAAGAGTATTTCACAAATATCGACTCAACTCAATTTATTGACTATTCCGATTTAAAAGGGAAAAACATTCCAAAGATAAAAGCTGAAATCATTTGGTATAAAAAATTAAATACCGGAACACCGGGAAATATTTTAATAGGGAAAGACAGGCTGTTTTTAACCGGAAAAAACGGGACTATCTATTCTATGGATTATAAAGGCAAAACCGTTTGGACTTACAATTTGAATGAAGAAGTAACGGGTAAGCCTGCGCTAATAAAAGATATTTTAATTGTAGCAACTACCGAAGGTGACCTGTTTACGATTAAGGCAACAACAGGGGAGGTAATTCAGAGCATAGGCATTGACGATGCCTTAGTTACTACGATATTAAAGACAAAGATTAATTATTACGGAGAAGAAACGGACGCTGTTATTGTCGGCTCGGGCAGCGGAACATTTTACTCCTATACGTTAAATAAATTAGAGCTTGTTTGGAGTAATAATTTATCCGGGAATAAAATTGTAACTGAACCTCTCATTGTTAAACACCGTTTAATATACGGAAGCAGCGACGGATATTTGTATTCAATTGATGACAGAACCGGTGTTCTGTACTGGAAATGGAAACCGAAAAAAATAAAAGATAAAATTCTGAACTTTTCAAATCCTTTAAGTGATGGCAATAACATCTTTATCTCCGCATCAAACGGTGTTGTTTATAAAATCGATTTGCTTTTAGGTACAACAGTTTGGAAAGCAGGTAAACACAAAGCGAGTTTATCATTGGGATTATCGTCAACCGGGAAAACCGTAATTACAAAAACAACGAAAGGCAAGATTGTTTTGTTATACAATAGAACCGGAAAAAAGTACGGTAATATAAAATTAAAAATCGGAAAAGATGCCCTAAAACACACGCCGATTGAATGGAATAGAAATTTTATTATTTCATCTGATATTGGAAAAGTTTATTTAATAGATAAAAAATACAAATACAAACCGTTGTTCTTCTTAGGAAATGCTGCTTTAAATTCCATTCAAAAGATTAATGACAATACATTTATTGTCTCTAACATTGACGGAAAGATAGTTTTGTTTTCACTACAATAAACGATAACACAAAGTAACAGATCACACTCCAAAGTCCCCTCTCGAGAGGGGATTTAGGGGTGTGCTAAACCTATATGGGGTAAATTATCTGTTTAACACAAGCCAACACACCCATTAATCCTCAGACAAAGATGCGTGTTGCTCTATCCAATCCTCTATTGTTTCCAGCACCCCACTCATATTCTTTTTAACATCCAAATCAGCAAACCTTAAAAATTTTACGCCAAGACCTTCCAATCTTTTTTGTCTAATTTTATCATATTTTTCTTTGCCAATATGACTATCACCATCAATCTCAATTGCCAATAATAATTCATTACAGAAAAAATCGACGATATAATTATCAAGTGGTTTTTGCCTGTGAAAATCAAAACCGCACATTAGCTTGCCTTTAAGATACTTCCAAAGTAAAACCTCAGAAAGTGTGCTGTTGTTACGTAAGTATCTTGCTTTTTCTTTAAGAGCCGGATTATAAGGAATTATTTTTCTTCTTTTTACCGAAGGCTTCTTTCTCATCTTTTAACCCCAGAGATAAATCAATCTCCAAAAGAATAAATAGAAAAGGATAATTACTACTATTAATAATTCACCGGATAAATAAACGATATTCTCGGTTCAATTCTTTTTTGTGGTTTATATCCTATTATATCTCCGTTACTGTTACGCAGCGGTGAATAAGTCCAATTATACAACATAGACAGCAGCAGGTATTTTGCAACTTTATAACCATACTCAGCATACAAGTAGGAATTATTATCGAGTTTAAAAATATCAGTTTCACTGCTTATATTTATCCTATCATACCCGGCTCTAATAATAAAGGAACTGCCTTGTGGATTTATTTCGGTACCCAAATGCAGTATACCGCTGGCGGGTGTTTTATCCAATCTCTGGTAACTGCCTCTGATATAAAATAAACCTGCTACATTTATTCCCAACTCCCCAAAGATCCCGTTATCCGATGCATTTCTAGCCATAAGTAAACTTGCTTTACTCGTAAAAGTATTATTTGATGGATTCGAACTGAACCTTTCAATTTCATAAAGTGAATTAAAATACGAGGGGATATAATGATCGCCGTTAAACCTCCTTTCTATTTTTCCGTTTATTTTAAATAATCCCAAATTTTTCAATCTAAATAAAAACCCTGTGGAAATTCCATTGCCGAAATTTATTATTTTGGCATAATCGGCGTATAAAGTAAGATCAAAATAATTTGAAGACAAAAGGGGTAAACCGATATCGAGTCCTATTATTTTAATCGAGCCTTCGTTAACGGTAGGTATAAAATTATTACCTGCAGCAAAATAACCGGATACGAACCCCGCCCTTTTGTTCATATCCACAACATACGAAGCCCCTATTTGCAAACCCCCTATTATGGGTATGCTTTCTTGGGGAGTAAATTGAAAGGGACGTAAATAACCACGAGCTCCTATTATTCCTCTTTCCCCGAAATTGGAATAGATGGATTCAATTCCGAATTTACCGAAATCAATATCAACAATAAGTCCGGCTCTGCGGGCATAATAAGTAGGTGAATTAAAATAGTTATACATAATAGAACCGTGACCCAGAGTGTAATAATTTAAAGCACCGAGTTTAATATAAGCAGGGTCCCCCTTTTCACCGTATCGAAGGTAACGGATAACCCTTAAGTAATCGGAAAATTCATTAAAATCTTTTGTTCTCAGTTTACCCTGTCTGTTAAAGTTTAATTGTAAATCAAGACCAATTCCGAATTTATCAAATGCAAATTCCGGGGTGAAATGAAAAGTATAGTTTAATTCGCCGTCAATCCACTGAAGTCCCATTCCTCCCCTCAGACTTCCGTTACCCGGATCCGGGTACCTGAAATTATATATTTGTGAATATGAATTTGTAAAAAAGATTAGTGTAAAAAAGAGAAGAAAATATTTTTTCATATTAGGAAAACCTTATATGCGTTTATTGAATTTTAGACATGCAACTAAAATAATACTTTATTAGAACAAAAATAATTCAGTTGCATAAAATTTATTTTATGACGTTTTCCCCTTGTTTATTAATAGAGGGAATTCTAAATTATAAATAAATTAATATTAAATGACGGGGTTCAAAATGAAGTTCTTTATTACTTTATTGTCAATTATCATATTTTCTTCTTTTTCCTTTTCTCAAACACCAATATCAAAAGGGACTTTGAGCTTAAACGGTAACTTATCTTTTTCATCACAAACATATAAGGATTTCAACGATAATCGAAACGTATTAACTCTAAATCCACAGATTGGATATTTCCTTTTGCCTAACTTCTCATTAGGTGCATCATTTCAGTATAATCGTACTTCAAATAGCAATTCAAGTACTACCAATTGGGGAATTGGTCCAAGCTTTAGATATTACTTTAATTCCAAAAACATTATCCCTTTTCTATCCTTAGGTTATCTTTATGCAGAATCAAAAATCTCGTTTAACAATTTAACAACCACAGGGCATTCATTTATATTTTCAGGTGGTTTAGATTATTTTATTACCAAAAATGTTGCTTTGGAAACCGTTGTCAGTTATTCTATTAATAATAAGAGACTGTCGGATAGCTATAGTGCATTTGTTCAGAGTTCGGTTTTAAAAAGTCATACTTTTAATATCGGAATAGGAATAAATCTATTTCTACAATAAAATATTAATTTTGCATTAACCATATTTGTGTGTGTGATTTTTTACATGTAAAAGAACTACACCGATAAATTAAATCTATTTTTTTAGAGTCTCTCAGGGAACTTCCGATTAACACAATCATTTTTATTTTCTTAAAGGATTTATTTACATTGTAGATGCTTTTATTTTCGTCAATTATTTCGTTTTAAAAACATATCTATTAAAAGGGACAATTCATGAAAAAAATATTTTTGATCCTCGCTACTCTTTTCTTCACAGCATTCGGCAACCTATTCGCCCAGAGCGGCAGCTCATCTTTGCCGAAAGGAGTTGAAATTTTTCAATTGGATAATGGTATCCAGGTATTACTAATTCAAAAGAAAAACATCCCGATGGTCGGAATAAATACCGTTGTTAAAGTAGGTTCCGCTTACGAAACATTTGCCACAAGCGGAATGAGTCACATGCTGGAGCACCTGTTGTTTAACGGAACGGATAAAATGACACAAAAACAGCTTTACGATGCAACCGATTTAATAGGCGGATATAATAACGCCAACACTTCTGAATATTACACCAATTTTATGATGGTAACCCCGGCTGATAAAATAAAAAAGGGAATGCAAATTCAAGCTGCCATGCTTTTCAATTCCACAATGCCGGAAAAGAAGTTTAAAAAAGAAAAAGGAATTGTTTTAGAAGAAATAGCAAAAACACTTGCAAATCCTCAGGCACAGATAGAGAGAAACACCAACTCAATTATTTACAAAAATCACGCCCTTTCCCTGCCAACGGTCGGGACTTACGAAACAATTAGAAATATGAAGCGGAACGATGTAGAAAAATTCTACAAAAATTATTACGTGCCTAATAATATGATAATAAACGTAATTGGAAATTTTGAAAATGCTCAGATGATAAAATGGTTAAAAGATATTTACGGTAAAGCATCACCGGGTAATGTAATATATCCCGCTGAACCCAATTGGACAACGGGATTTGAACTGCCTGAAAATAATCAGCTTCAAAATATTTATCATCGTTTTTACAAAGGAAAAAATACACAACTGCAAATATTTTATAAACTCCCTTCAACTCATTCGACTGAATTTTTTAAACTTTTGGATGTTTCATTAAGTGAAAAATCCAACAGTATCAAAAACGTACTTAAAAAAGAATTCCCTGATGATTTTAGAAACATTAGATTTTCAGTATTAACTTCACCGATAAAGAATTTAATGGAAGTAAACATCATACTTAAGAAACAAGATGATATTCAAGCTTTGCAAAAAGGGGTTACAAAAATTCTTTCGAAGACGAACTTTTCCCTTTCGGAAGAAGTAGTAAAAAACGAAGCGATAAAATCACTTACAAGTTTTTATAAAAATACAGAGAAGCCCCATATGTTCGGAATTTTCAATGCCGGTCAACTGGCAAAATATGGTATCGAATCTATCTTAAATTCCTACAGTGGGGAAGACTATTTTGCTGCGGCTAAAGAATTGGATAAATTAAAATTTGACAAAGCTTATACTTCGATTGTTGAGCATCCATTTTTATCCGAAGTAAATAAAGAGAGCAATAAAAATGCAGAGGTAAAACTCTTTAAATCTACTGAAAACAGACCTGCAATAATTGTCAAACAAGCAGAAGGCAGCAACCTTTTGGCAATTCATTATTTGTTTAAATATAAATCAGCTTACGAAAATAAGTACGGGAAAAATGCCGCACCGATCTGGCATGATACCTTCGGACAGAGAATGAAATCACCCAAGATTAAAAAAATGTCAATGCTTTACGGATTCACTTTTACAGTTAACGATAACCCCTACATTCCCATGGATAACATTTATTTAAACCCTGCCTTCGGATACATACGTGTTGAGGGACTTGCAAATAACGTGAAGGGTGCGATTGAATTTTTAAATAAACAGTTTAAAAACTTTGTACCGACTAAGGAAGAATTCGAAAAAGCAAAAAAGAAATTTTCGTTGATATCAATGATGACACGTGGAAATAAAGCTAAAAAATTATTCGATAAAAATTTAGATAAAGTCCTGTACGAGCCTCAAAAATATTCCGAAAGCAGAGCTGATCTTGTATGCGGCAAAAAAGAAAAAGGTGATACTCACCCCTCCCCCCAAGGCTCATTTGGAAGAAAAATCGCTTTTTGCGCTTTTTCACCACCCGCATTTGAAACAATTTTGGCAGCGTCATTTGGGTAAAGAAACTCATACGGTACTGGAAAAACTCTTTCCAAAAACATGGATACTCGACCCGGCAGTTGTTCCGCCTCAGGCCCTCATTCCAGGGCTTGAAATCGGGGGGCACCCTGTCGGTGATTTTCGTCAACTCGGCGATGCAACAAAAAAAGAACGTCAATTTGCAATCAAACCCTCCGGTTTTTCTGAATGGGCCTGGGGCAGTCGAGGCGTCTCCGTAGGGCACGATATGTCGGAGGAAGACTGGCGCAAAACCCTTGATCATGCCTTGCTGCAGTTTTCTGAAACTCCCTATATTTTGCAGCGGTTTCACAAAGGCAAAAAAGTGCGTGTAGACTATGCAGATTTTGAAAAAGGCCGTTGTCTTGAAATGATGGGGCGGGTGCGGCTTTCCCCCTATTATTTTGTTGAAGGTAAAGAGGCGCATTTAGGGGGTGTACTGGCGACAGTCTGTTCCGCGGAAAAAAAATTGATCCACGGCATGGTGGATGCTGTCATGGCACCCTGTGCGGTTGCCAATCTCTAATAAAATTAAGAGGAATAAAATGCTAAAACTTTACAATCTTGACTCCTGCCCCTAAAAACTTGACGCGCTCGGTCTGAGCTATGAGAAGATAGAAGTCCCGGGATGGCGTGCAGCCCGTAAAGACGTTTTTGAGGTTTCGGGCCAATATACAGTTCCCGTGCTTGTAGACGGTGATTTGATTTTTGACGATGAAGAGACGATCCTTCCGTATTTGGAGAAGAAATACGGAAGCGGAAAAGACAATTAGAGCAGGAAAAAGAAGTTTTTTAGATTATAGATTAAGATCAAGGTTTCCAAAAACAAGGAGAATAAGCGCTTTGGATCAATGGCAAAAAGACCTGAAAGAAAGTATTCATGATGTCGAAACCCTGGAAAAAGTACTTGGCGTACCGGCTGAGTCGGTTCGGGAAGTCGTCTCTGAATACCCCATGCGGATCACGCCTTACATTCTAAAGCAAATTAAAGAAAAAGGGGATGCCATTTGGAAGCAGGTGGTGCCCTCTCCAGAGGAGGCTTATCCAGACACTGCATGCGAGGCCGAAGACCCCTTACATGAAGAAAAGGATAGTCCCGTGCCTGGATTGGTCCATCGCTATCCAGACCGCGTACTTCTTTTTGTAACCAATCAATGCCCGATCTATTGCCGATTTTGTACCCGAAAACGTTTTGTCGGTTCCCCCGGAACCCTGACGCCTGAAAATCTTAACAAAGTCGTGGCTTATATTACAGCGCACACCGAAATCCGGGATATTATCTTTTCGGGGGGCGACCCACTGATGGTCGTGGATAAATTGTTAGATCGCATTCTCTCTGCCCTGCGTAAGATTCCACATCTTGAAATTATTCGTTTGGGCACACGGGTACCGGGCAGTTTGCCTTCACGTATCACGCCAGCTTTTTGTGAGATGGTCAAAAAGTACCATCCCCTTTATATGAACCTGCATTTTAACCACCCTGATGAAATTACGCCAGAAGTAAGTCGTGCTTGTGGCATGTTGGCGGATGCAGGGGTGCCCTTGGGCAGTCAAACGGTACTCATGGAAGGCGTGAATGATGATCCGCAGGTCATGAAAGAGTTGATGCAGAAGCTGCTGGCAATTCGAGTGAAACCTTATTATATCTATCAGGCAGACTTGGTGCGTGGCACACAGCATTTTCGCACACGGGTTGAAAAAGGACTGGAAATCATTTCAGCCTTGAGAGGACATACCTCCGGCATGGCCGTCCCGCATTTTGTGATTGATGCGCCACAGGGTGGAGGTAAGGTTGCGATTCTGCCCGAAGGCACGTTGCTCCATCTGGATGAAGATGAGGTGATCGTTAAAAACTACGAAGACAAGATCTTTAAATATCCTCAGCCCCAGTTCTCAAAATCTGAGAATGAGAACGAACTTCCAGTGATCGCACCATTACAAAAAGAACGCTGTCATTAGGAGGAGTCCCTCCTGGTTCTTTTAAAGAAAGGCTTGTATTTGAACAGAGAGAAAGCCTGCAATTTCTGAGACGGGAAAAGGCCAAGCGTAAATAATATCTGTTTTTGGGGAATCTCGTTGCACCCCCGCAATTGCTGCGGGAATATCTCCTTTTGAATGACTGCCACCGCGTGTCATCATTGGTGTGGTCACCAGAACTTTTTCATCCGCGAGCCGCACGGCTTCTCGAAGCGCTTTGTGCAAATCGGGGTCGCAAAATTCATTAAACCCGACAATCACCCTAAGGCCGGACTGTTTTTCGAGATGCCGACCCAGCTCCATTGATCCAAAATGAAAAGGGTCATTTTTTTCTGTACGAGGCCACAAACGCATTTTTTTATCCAGAAAATCATGTCGTTCTCTCAAAGTTTTTGAAGGGTTTGTCGCATGTTTGAGCGCTGCCCGTATTTCAAAAAGTTCTTTGTGTTCTGTCTTTGGAAAATCTTTTGGCGGAGTGCCATGCATGGCAAGTACGATGACAATATCTGCATTTTTTAAGGAATTGTTCATGACCTCATTTTGAGGGGCCTTCCCGTCTGCTGTCAAGTCAGGCCCTGCAATCTTTTGAAGTGTATTCGGTGTGGTGATGAAGGCTTGACAGCGCTTTGGCCCATCCGTAGTATGTCGTTTATGAAAAATTATTTAGGCCTGATGTTGCTGCTTTTGATTTGTTTTTCCACGACGCCCCCTGTTTTTGCAGAAAGACCTTTTCAGGTGACGGAAACGGCTATTCCGACTGAAAGAGGGACTTATCGTGTGGAGACAGGTCTGTTACTTGACCGTAGTTCTGCAGATGAAAAAAAATCACAAGTGGGTGTGAATTTACGGTA
>ENA-ORDP01000527-ORDP01000527.1-marine-sediment-metagenome-genome-assembly--contig:-NODE-527-length-24719-cov-5.414572_pt1 | contig 24719 bp, 22 predicted proteins | sample MGYA00248627_ERZ508539 | MGnify/ENA primary metagenome ERZ508539 (study PRJEB26208, sample SAMN05571518) | marine sediment metagenome | biome: deep sea; feature: Hydrothermal vent; material... | reverse complement strand
CCCTGAATAGCTACGCGTCGTTTGCCATCCGTTTCCTGCTGCACGCGCCATAAAACACGGTCATACAGTCGTTCAATTAATTTTGAAAATTCTTCAATTTTTCTGTATTTCGTTAAGTTTTTTTCACTTTTATCTTGAATATTATGATCTAATGTATTTACTACTTGATGGGGATTTGCAAATTTTGAAGCGCCGGTTTTTTTGAATTTTGGAATTACGGCACCTGTATTATCGTGGGTCATAACATAAGCAGGTTGAATATATAAAAAGTCGTTGGAATGAACTTTTTGATTTTCGGGTAAATTTACTGCAAATTTTTGTACAATTTTTTCAACTCTATTTTGTGGCATTTTTACTCCGGATTTTTAAATGTAATTAAACAATTTACTCATCAATGTTATTCGAATTTTATTGCATCTTTAAACGGTTCAAAGCTGACGAAATCGGCATGATGAACGATAATCGATTCTACGGTTCTTTTCCCCGTATCTCCTTCTTTGGAATGCGTAGCGATAATATGCTGTACCTCTGCGGGTAAATCGAACCTATCTGCAATTGATAGACCGCTAAACGGATGCCGGACAAGTTTGCCTTTTTTACTTGTAGATAATTTACCGTCAAGTAATTCATATTCCAATAATTTGCCAACGTCAATTAAAACAGCACCCGCAATAAGGTAATCCATATTTATTTTTATTTCATCACCGAAATTTTTCTGCATTATTTTTGCCATTTCAACGGCAAGTTGAACCGTGGTCTTTTTATGATTCAGAAATGAAATAGTACAATTATCAAGAAGCAGGGAAAACGGTATTTTGTCTAAATCGTCAGGGTTCAGCATGCTTTTTTCAAATGCATAAACCCAGCAACTAATCACTTTGTTTTTTAATTCTTCATCTTTAATCCATTGAACTTCAGTCCAGATGGCTTCTACTTTGTCTCTAATCATTTTCTATTTATCCTTTTAATTAAAGCATTGAAATAATTGCATCGGTCATCTCTTGAGTAGTACAAGCACCTTTTCCAAATACATCTGCTCCGCCTTTAAGTTTCATCATATCGTACGCTTTAACTTTCCCTTCTTCTATCACTTTGCTTATTGCAGTTCTAATCTGTGCGGCTTTTTCATTTTCGCCAATATGCTCAAGCATCATACAAGCACTGAGAATCATCGCAATTGGGTTTACTATTGAAGGATTTAGTTTTTCGTATTTTGGAGCGGAACCGTGTGTAGGTTCAAAAACCGCAACTTCGTTGCCAATATTAGCGCTGCATGCAAAACCCAATCCGCCGACAAGTCCGGCAAAGCCGTCGCTGATAATATCTCCGAACATATTCCCGGCAATAATAATTCCGTAGTTTTCAGGATTCTTAGTAAGCCACATCATTTGAGCGTCGATGTTCGTTTCCCACAGATCAATATGCGGATAATCTTTAGAAATTTGATGGGCTTCTTTTCGCATCATACCTGAAGTTTCCCTTAGTACATTAGGCTTTTCACATACCGTTACATTTGAGTAACCGAATTTATCGGCATAAGAAAAAGCTGATTTTATTATTCGTCTTACAGCCGGACGTGTAAATATTCTGCTCGATATTGCAATATCTTCGTTCGGAATGTTTTGAAAATTTTTCATTTTCGGATGTGTGTCAAATGCTTTGCGTACTTCATCGGGCGGATTTGTCCATTCAACACCGCTGTATAATCCTTCCGTATTTTGTCTGAATATAACGGCATCAACCATAGGCTCTTCAAAACCATCCTTGCTTCTTCTTATGAAATTTAATGGATTTCCCTTAAATGATTTTGTAGGTCTGATACAAATATCCAAATTAAAATGCTGTCTCAAGCCGACAATAGGACTAAAATACACAAAGCCTTTACCTTGCAGAGATTGGTCTAATTCTCTATCCGCAACATCTTTTGGCTTACTTGTTATTGCACCGAATAACCCGGTTTTATGTTCTTCTAAAAGATCAATTGTTTTTTGCGGGAGCGGATTTCCTTCTTTTATCCAAAATTCCCAACCGATATCACCATGTACGTAATTTGCTTCGAATCCAACTTTATTTAAAACTCTAATTGCTTCAGGTAGAACTATCTTTCCTATTCCATCGCCTGGTAATGTTACAATTGTTCTCATAAATATTTCCTCTGAATTATAATAAAGAATTTATTGTACAAACTTAGATAGTACTAAATATTTAAGCAAACAAATCATAAGAAATGATTGGTGATATGTCAAAATTTATAGTTGAATTGGGATTTAATCTATTTTTAATTGTCGCCACCGAGTGGTCGGTGACGGCAATGTATCTATTGTTGCCGACGGCAGTACAAAATTAAATTACTTATTTTATCTCCTAATTTTTTTGCCGCGAATTCGCGAATTAGCGGCTATCTTGGTTCTACTGCCACCGACCCCCGCAAAAAAACAGCAGTGGGCAGGCACTCGACGGCAGGCGTTGTACAAGATTCCCGGAGTCTCAAAAAGAAGCTCCAATAGAATTTAAGCTTATTGTTTGAATTTTAAATATTTAATGGTTAAACTATATAAATAATGTTTATAAATTATGAACTGAACTTAATATCTCTATAATTCAAACTTTGCATGTGATACTTAAACTATCACAAATTATGTTTTTAACAAAGTTTTTTCAATAATTTTATTTTTTGTTGGAAAACAAATTTATAATTTAAACTTGCGGATATTTAAATTTGTAAGCAGCGGGAAGATTATTCAATGAATTATATATATAGCGTAAATTATCACTAAAATATTTTTATCTTATTATTTATTGGTTTCATCTATAAAAAGTCATTACAAAAGCTGTGGTAACTTATTATTTTGTTATAATCGGATAAACAATTTTCTTGGATATGAGCTTGTTATTCTTGTTATTTAAGATGCATTTAAATTGAATTAAATCAAAATAAAAAAATCAATCAATAATTCTAAAATTTTTATTCTTGGATCATACAAAAACAAAACAAACAAATAATCTGACTGCAGATGATTTTAATAAAATAGATGAAGTATTAAATGGATTAATTTCTCTGAATCTATCTGAACCAAAAAATTCTCGGCAAATTCAAAAATTGAGTAAATTACTCGATAGTTTAAAAAAATCATATTACGATTTTAAAGTACAATCTGAAACGTCTATTGACGTAATATTCAGTATCTCGCAAACCGGAAAGATAACTCATACTACTCCATCATGTAAAGACCTGATGGGTTATGAACCTGATGAAATCATCGGAAAATCCTTTATTCATTTTATACAACGGCAGGAACATGAAAAAGTTCTAATGCTTTTATCTAGATTCTTTAAAGAAAAAAAGATAGAAAATTTTATCACACACATAATTAATAAAAACGGAAAAATAATCCCGGTTGAAATAAATGCTAAGATTATCCTCTTTGAAGGGAAATATTTTGGGCATGGAACTCTTCATAATATTAGTGAAAGAATTGAGTCTGAAAGAAAGCTTGTTGAATCCGAAAATACGTTCAGAGCAATATGGGAGAATTCTTCAGATGGGATGAGATTATCCGATAAGGACGGTATAGTGCTGATGTGTAATAAAGCCTATGCCGATATGGTTGGAATGAAGGTAAATGATTTAGTAAGGAAACATTTCTCAATTATTTATGAAAACGCAGCGAAAGAAGAAATTCAAAAGGAATACAAAAACCAGTTTAAAACCGGCTCATTTATTTCACGGCAGGAAAGGACCGCCAAGTTATGGAACGGTTTACAAATTCATTTCGATTTTTCAAATTCATTAATAAAAAAGCAGAACAGTGCATTTCCGGATTTGTTAAGCATTTTCAGAGATATAACTCATATTAAGTTGGCTGAGGAAATGCTGAAGAAAAAGGATGCTCTTCTTCTGGGAATTGCAAATGCCACCAAAACGTTGATTTCGATTAATGACCCTGAAACAGGATTTCCAAATGCATTAAAAATATTAGGTGAAGCTGCTAAAGTGGATCGTGTTTATATTTATCAACATAAAGCTATCGAAGAAACGGGAGAAATGTATATTAGTATTTCTTACGAATGGTCTTCGGATACCGTGGAAAAACAAATAGAGAATGCAGCTCTTAAGAAATTATCATATTCAAGATTTAAAACCCTCAGACTTTTTGAAAACCTTTCGGAAGGGCGAACCTTAAAATATATTATAAGTAGTTTACAGGAAGAAGCGCAAAAAGTATTTATAGACGGTAATATCAAGTCTATTATCCTTGTTCCTATAATGGTTGCAGATAAATATTGGGGTTTTGTAGGGTTTGATGACTGTGCAAGAGAAAGGGTATGGTCGGATAGTGAAGAGTCACTCTTAATTACTATGGCATTAACTTTGGGTGCGGTTATAAGAAGAGACAATATCAGTGAAGAATTGATTCAGAAAAATAAAGAGTTAGACCTGACTGTAATCCGTGCAGAAACAGCTGCCCGCGCTAAAAGCGAATTTTTGGCTTTGATGAGTCATGAAATAAGAACACCGATGAATGGTGTAATCGGAATGACCGGTTTGCTTTTGGATACGGATATTAATGAAGAGCAAAAAGAATTTGTGGAAACTATAAGACTAAGCGGGGATCAACTTCTTGTAATAATTAATGATATACTTGACTTTTCAAAAATAGAATCCGGTAAGCTCGAATTGGAAACACAACCTTTCGATTTACGCGATTGTATTGAAGATTCGCTCGAACTTGTGGCTTCAAAATCCGGTGAGAAAGGTTTGGACTTGGCGTATTTGATAGAGAATAATACACCCGTTACAATAAGCGGAGATGTAACTAGATTGCGACAAATTTTGACCAATTTAATTAATAATGCAATTAAATTTACTGAAAAAGGTGAAGTCTTTGTTTCTGCTTCCGCTAAAAAATTGGAAGAATATGAAAACGAATATGAAATATTTTTTTCAGTAAAAGATACCGGAATTGGTATCCCCAAAGATAAAATAAATCTGCTGTTTAAATCATTCAGTCAAGTTGATACTTCAACTACACGAAATTATGGCGGAACCGGTCTAGGGCTGGCAATCAGTAAAAGATTGGCTGAAATGATGGGCGGCAAAATGTGGGTGGAAAGCATTGAGGGAGAAGGCTCTACCTTCTATTTTACTATTAAAGCCGATTCTGTTTCTTCTCAATCAAAAATTTATTTGAAACATCAGTCGTCGCAGCAGCTTAAAGGTAAGAGAGCGCTAATTGTCGACGACAATAAGACAACTGTGATTGAGTCTCCTTTAGAGGCGATAAATTTAATCGCTTCGGGTAAAATATTTGATATTGCTATTTTAGATTATCAGATGCCTCAGATGGATGGTATTACGCTTGCCTATGAAATAAGAAAATTTGAAAACGGTAAAGATCTTCCAATTGTTATTCTAACTTCTATCGGGAAGAAGGAGGTTCTCGGTAAATATGAAGATTTGAAATTGTCGGCATTTATAAGCAAACCTGTGAAGCATTATCAATTTTATGAAAATCTTGTTTCAATTTTAAGCGGTGGCAAAAAGGTTTCCGGTAAACTTCCAATAACTCAGTTTAAAATTGATTCGGAATTAGGGCATAAATTGCCTTTACGGATATTGCTCGCTGAAGATAATGTCGTCAATCAGAAAGTAGCTTTAAGAATTCTGGAAAGGCTTGGTTTTCGAGCCGATGTTGCCGCTAACGGATATGAAGTTATTGACGCTTTGCGCAGTATTCAATATGATATTGTGTTTATGGATATTCTTATGCCGGAGATGGATGGGTTCGAAGCTACTAAATTTATCAATAGCGAATTTCCTAAGGAACAACGTCCGGTGATTATTGCAATGACTGCAAATGCTATGCAAGGTGATAAGGAAAAATGCATTGATGCCGGGATGGATGATTATATAAGTAAACCTGTTCGACCGAATGCATTGCAGGATGTCCTCGAAAAATGGGGTAAGAAAATTTATGATGTAAAAGATCAAAAACTTGCCGAGAAGGAAGAAAAAAAATCTGCTCCTAAAATAATTCAAGAGTCTAAAATTTCTTTCTTGCAGGATGTTCAAAATCAAAGTGACCTTGACTTTTTTATTGAGTTAATTGATATATACATTGTTGAATTTCCTAAACTAATCAATCAAATTTCGGAAGCAGTTGGAAAAAGTGACTCCGTTAAACTTCAATTCTATGCCCATAAATTGAAGGGGAGTAGTCTTACATTGGGAATAGACCTTATATCCGAAAAAGTTCATCAACTCGAAACAAAAGCTAGGGAGAATAAGTTCGATGATGAAACAAAGACTTTAGCAAATGATTTAATCTTAATATCGGAAAAAATAATTAAAGAGCTTGAATTTATTAAAGAAAAATACAGCCACATTGCTTTTAAATGATTCATTTCCGCCCTTTTTTGGGTGGAATAGAATAACTTTAGGGGGTTGGATAGAACAACTTATCCCACCCTCTAAATATTTAATAAATGTATAACTTGTTCCACCCACCAGGCTGATTTTGTTTCATCTTTTAAAATCTTTTTTTAAATTTATCATAAAAAATATTTCCTATGAATTTAAAAGAATCAAAAAAACGTGCTGCGTATAATAGAACAATGACCCTTACTCAATCGGAAAATGAATATTATAAAAATAAATTAATTAAGTTAACTGTCACAACTCCGTTGGATAAAATAACAAATAAGATAATAAATAATAGTATTTTCGATGTTTTGGATTATTTACCTGATAAATTTATCGATTTAATGTTTATAGATCCTCCTTATAATTTGTATAAAAAATTTAATGCTGAAGAATTCAAAGAAATGAGTGAAATGAAATATGAACAATGGATTGATTCGTGGATAGGAAGAATGATAAGGATGTTGAAACCGGATGCATCAATTTATATTTGTAGCGATTGGAGATCTTCAAATGCAGTTTACAACGTAGCAAGTAAATACTTTAAAATACAAAACCGGATTACATGGGAAAGAGAAAAAGGCAGAGGATCGGAAAAAAACTGGAAAAATTGTGCTGAAGATATTTGGTTTTGCACCGTTTCCAAAGATTATAAGTTTAATGTTGATGATGTAAAATTGAAGAGACGGGTTTTAGCTCCATATAAAAACGACAATGGCGAACCAAAGGATTGGCATGAAGCGAATAATAAAAATTATCGAATAACTTATCCTTCAAATATATGGACTGATATTACCGTGCCTTTTTGGTCGATGCCTGAAAATACGGATCATCCTACACAAAAACCGGAAAAACTTTTAGCCAAAATTATATTAGCCGGTTCAAATACCGGTAACTTTGTTTTCGATCCGTTTATTGGGTCGGGCACTACGGCGGTAGTGGCAAAAAAATTAGGAAGAAAATATTCCGGTGTTGAACTGGATGAATTTTATTGTTGTCTAACTGAGAAAAGGTTGGAGCTTGCCGAAAATGATCAATCGATTCAAGGCTATAGTGACGGTGTATTTTGGGAAAGGAATACGTTAATCGAACAGAGGAAAACAAAAAGATAACAGAGCAGTAATATTATCGCTAATTATTGCATTTAAATTTGATAAAATTCTAAAATTTTTCAATCTTTGTTGTTTAAAAATATTGGGGTAATTATTTAATATTCCGGGTGTCGGTTAACAAGTTAATGCCCAACTCCGTCAGGTCCGGGAGGAAGCAGCGGTAAGTATGAATCTTGTGTAATCGCTCACCCGGTTTTTTCTTTAAAAATATCGGGCGGAATAAGAAACTCTAAAATCCCCGAATATTTCTTAATTTTCCCGGGTAAATTAACTTTAGCAATTGAGCCTTTTTTAAAAACAATATTGATATTGAATTCTGAAATGAAATTAGCAAGATGTTCGGATAGATCAGGTTGATGACCTACAAAAGCAAGTTCTTCGACTTCTAATTCATTTGCAATATCAATGAGAAATTCGGTTTCACTCCCTGGTGACAATCTTTGATCGATAAGTATTTTATCATTGATTTCAAATTGTTTTGCGATAATTTCCGCCGTATGTTTTGCTCTAAGCAAAGGTGAGGAAACTATATAATTGAATGTAGGGATTAAAGTTTTCCAATATGTTGCGGATGTTTCTATGGATTTTTTACCTGCCTGAGATAATTCTCTGTCAAAATCCCGAATTTTTAATGAAGCTTTTTCTGCGTCTGCATGTCTGATTAAATAAATATTCATTATTTTCCTAATAGTTTTTCAAGTCCGGTTAAAATAAAAGTTTTCTTTAAAAATAACAATAGCCAATACATTAGCATACTATGAAAAATGAATTAATAATATTGTCGTATAAATTTTTATATTTATCATAAGTGTATTTAGAAGCTTCAAAAATCAGCAGATATTTTTTAGTCTTACATGAATATTCAAAAAATTGAAGTGATTCTTTTCCCAAAAAAATTCTATCAGAGTATCTTACTAAGAGTTTACCTTCTTTAACATGATCCAATTTATAGTTTATATATTGTTCAGATGAATCTTGCGGCGGAATCTTTATAACAGTGATTTGAGAACCTAACAAATTATTTATGAACTTGGTTCCAACGAATTCATGATTTAAAAACCTGGTAATTGAAATATGCTTTAATTCCTGCCAGTCCTTTGTAAGTGAGATAGAAAAACCGGAATTATTTATCGTATTTTCAGTTTTAGTAACGATTAAGTTTGGATTTAATCCGACTGAAACCATTGCGGAATTTCTATTCACAAGTTCAGGCTTTTTAAGTTTCCTTCTGAATCGTTTTATCCTATTTACGATATACTTATAAAACACATTTGCTTTGCTTATATATCTTTTAAGAGAATTATCGTATTCGAATATATCTCCTTTATTCCTGAGTTTACTAAATTTTGAACTGCCTAATATGGTTTTGATTCTGTTTTCCGTTATTTCGTTTATAGATTGAGTAAAGGTAATCCCCGGTTCTTTTAGTTTTGTAAAAGCGCGGAAAATTAAATCAGCGGACGTACCGGTGATCCTGTATAGAGAAACACGTTCTAATTTTAAAATATCTTTAGTCAAAAACCGTTCGGTAATTTCGATATAATTATAATTTCCGGCTTTAATCATCGATTCCGATAAATAACCATTTAAAGATTTGTCAAGTAAAAACAATTCTAATCTTTTATTATAAATTGCAAATCTATTGTAAAGAGGATTTGGAAAACTTAACAGTACAGTATAAAATATCTTTCCGTTTTGTGTGACAAGGCTATCGACTGTGAGTTGATTGTAACGATTGTGAATCGGTAATGCAAGATCTATTAGTTGGTGCAACAATCTGTTTGAAACTGAGTCTCCGTTTGTCGCCTGCTTAACCAATTCCGTAATGTTGCGTGAGTTATATTTAATTTGATTCGTTTCTCTTCCTTGCTTTTTGCAACCTGAGAGACTCAAAAAAGTTACTGTTATTATGATTAAAATTATTTTCATGTGTCTATTTGATAAGAAGATGGTTTTTCATTGTGTACTCCGATTTTAGTTGAATTATACAGAATATAACGGCGGTTATATGCATTTAATCTAACAAGAGGTGTTTTTGTTAAAGATGACCACCAATTATTTTATCTAAAACTCTCCATGTGTCGGGAAGTGCCCCGAGTTTATTATATATTATTTTATGGTTTTTATTTATTATTATATTTCGTGGGAAAGCTCCGCCTAATAAATTTTCAGTTGCTGCATTGCTATATAACTGTCTATAATAAAAAGGATGTCCTTTAAGAAATCTTTTTAAATTTTTTCTATCCCAAATAATTGCCAAAAATATTACCGGTTTGTTCTTATATTTTTCTACCAATTTATTTAACCCCGGGATTTCTTCCATACAAGGGACGCAACTTGTAGCCCACCAATTTATTACAATTATCTTTCCCTTTATTGAATCTAAATTTACAATACCATTCGTAGATTCCAAAGATAGTGATGGAAATAATTTTCCAACTCTTAATTTATACTCATTAATAACTTTTGGTTTTGATGAATACGCACTTGCAGGTTCTCCCCAAATATATTCTATTCTTTTCTCTTTCGGATATATCTTTATATTTAATGGTGATAGTTCATCTTCTGAAGTTGTCTCTAATTTCAATATTGATGAATATTCATCTATTTTATTTTGCTTAAGTTCCATTTCGGAAATACTAAAATCACCATCTTTATTTACTAAAGCATAATACATAGAAGTATTAAATGAATTTGTATCTTTACAAATAATTATAAGATTTTTATAAAAATTACCAATATCAATATTTGCATATTCTGCTTTTATCCAGTTAAATTTAATTTGATTTGGCATACCTTTTTTGAAAGACACTCTTTTATATTTGATTTAACCAGATGCAGATCCACAAATTAGGATAAATACAATTAGAAATAATCTTTTCATAATTTATTCCAATAACATAACGCGGCATTGCTTTCCACCCGCCTGCCCGCCGAAGTGGAACGGAGGGGTCCGCCCCTAACTGCAAAGTTGGATCGAAAAACTAATGCCAATAATTATTTTAAAATTTATTTAACAGCATACTGTTCAACTTTAAACTACAATTTATCTTTGCAAAATCAAACTTAAAATCTTAGCGATTCAGAGCCAAAGTTTTAATCTAAATCAAGTCAATTTAAACCGTTGAAACGGTTAACTATACTCGTAATTTTTTATTAACCTTACTAAAGATACCAACATCTACACTTTTTTGTATAAAACTTTATTCTCTTTTAGCTGCGGGTATCCGTCTCTTCGGGGGAGAATCCCATCTTCTTTTTTGTCACAGGAGGTGGAGCCAACAACTGGTTTATTGCATCAAATATAGCCGTTATTTGTTTGTCGTGCGATTCTGTTTTTAATTCAAGCTCTTTGAGCTTTTGTGCAAGTTCTTTATTAGCAGCTAATATTTCTCGCAAACGTACAAATGCACGCACAACTAAAATACTTATTTTAACTGCTGCGGGGCTACTTAGAACTGAAGCTACCATCAGAGCACCATGTTCAGTAAATGCAAAAGGTAAATAACGCCTACCGCCACGTCCGCTGTTTGAGGTTCCAAAATGGAACCTCAAAGAATTCCACTCTTTTTGTGTCAATCGAAACATAAAATCAACCGGGAAACGATCAATGTTACGTGCAACCGCTTTATTCAGTATTTTGGTTTCAACATTGTAAAGCTTTGCCAGATGAAAATCCAGGATTACTTTCTGGCTACGTATCATTAATATTTTATTTTCTACTACTTCAACAGGAATTACTTGAACCTTGTTCATAAAGCTCTACTCTAAAAATGTTTTATGTTGTACCTTATTGCTTCCAGTTTTGATATTCCAAAATGGAATTTCAAGTTTCTAAATTCCCCATCCAGCAATACCCTTTTCCACTTATTAGTAATATTTTATTTTCTATTATTTCAACAGGAATGACTTGGGTATTGCTCATAAAGTTCTACTCCAAAATGTTTTATCTTTTTTTTTAATACCGGTAACTTATCCTATAAGTTTTAAAATTATCTTCTTTCAGGGTTCTATCAAACACATAATCTAAATTTAGGGAAGTATAATGTCCGGAGAGTGAATAACTAAATTTAAGATAAATCTTAAATATCTTGTGTCTTGCAGCGGAATGTATGTCTAAATTGCACTTAGTTTCGTTTGGTATTTTCAACTAATTATAACCCCACGTTATATTTAATATAAAACTTGATAAATTTTTATGAGAAAAACAAATCTTTCTTAAATTATTATTAATTATTTTATAAATTAAAAGTTCTGCAAAATAAAGATTTCTCAGTCGAAGACCTGCCTACCGGACAGGCAGGCTCCTTCGAAATGACAAAAGGACTATTTTTGCAGAGACTCTACTAAAACTATATTCAAATTTTTTTATACGGACTTTATGGAAGAACATACAGATGAACTTTTAATTTGGCGGGATGAATTTCCCATCTTAAAAAAATCGACTTACCTTATTTCAAACTCACTCGGTGCAATGCCTAAAGGCGTATACGAAAAAATGAAAGAGTACGCCGATACCTGGGCAAACCTTGGTGTAAAAGCCTGGCAGGAATCGTGGTGGGAGTTATCATTAAAAACAGGTAATTTAATAGCCCCACTTATCGGTGCCGGTCAAAACGAAATTACAATGCACCCGAATGTTTCTTTGATTCAATCAATAATTATTTCGTCTTTTAATTTTCAGGGTAAAAGAAATAAAGTAGTTTATACGGATTTAGAATTTCCTTCCGATATGTACGTTTACCAAAAATTAGCAAAATCCAAAGGTGCCGAAATTCAAATTATTAAATCAGCTGACGGGTTTACACCTCCGACAGAAAAATTAATAGAAGCAATAGATGAGAACACATTACTCGTTCCCGTTTCTCACGTTCTTTTTAGAAATGCATACAAAATGGATATTAAATCTATTGTTGAAAAAGCACATTCGGTCGGTGCTTTGGTTGTACTCGATGCATATCATGCAGTGGGTACAGTAAAAGTTGATGTTAATGATTTGGGAGTTGATATACTAATGGGTGGAGTTTTAAAATGGCTGTGTGGCGGACCGGGAGGTGCATTTTTGTGGGTAAAACCGGAACTGCGTGAAAAACTTGAACCCGAAGTTACAGGCTGGCTTGCTCATTCAAATCCCTTTGCTTTTGAAAAAGAAATGAAATATACAAACTCAGCTTACAGGTTTATGAACGGCACTCCAACCATCCCATCATTTTATGCCGCACAAGAAGGACCGAAAATAATAAACAAAATTGGTATTGATAAAATTAGAAATAAATCAATTCATCAAACCGGGATAATAATTGAAAAAGCAGAAGCTGAGGGTTACAAAATCAACACACCTAAAAACCCCAACTTAAGAGGCGGTACTGTTTCAATAGATATGCCTAACTCCTTTGAAATTTCAAATGAACTTTTAAATAGAAATATAATGATTGATTTCCGTCCCGGTACAGGAATTAGAATTGCACCACATTTTTATAATACGGATGAAGAAATAGATTTTTTGTTTGATGCTTTTAAAGAAATAACAAAATAATTTATTCTAAAAAAAATTTTCTTCATGCTCTGTCGGAATCGAGATGACAATTTATAATCATCTATATCTTTTAAAAGTAACGCAATAATAATTTGTAAATAATAAATAAAGGATTTGCATGGGTTCTCTTTTTAATTCCGAATTGATAGAAACCGATTTATCGAGTGTAAGGGAAAGCTCTTTAATTAATGAGGATTTAGCTGCGACAAAGGTTAATGAAAGAACTTGGGGGACATATAATTTTGCAGCTTTGTGGGTTGGGATGAGTGTCTGTATTCCCACTTATTTACTTGCCAGCGGGTTAATTGCCGGAGGTATGAATTGGTGGCAGGCTCTTCTTACAATTACTTTGGGTAATGTAATAGTTTTAATACCGATGGTGCTTAATGCACACGCTGGAACAAAGTACGGTATCCCGTTTCCTATTCTGGCAAGAGCACCTTTCGGTACATTGGGTTCTAATATACCCGCATTGTTAAGGGCGGTTGTAGCCTGCGGGTGGTTCGGAATTCAAACTTGGATAGGCGGGCAGGCACTAAATTCTTTGATCATTTTATTCTTTCCGCAATGGGCTGTTTTTTCCTGGGGTCCGGCTATCGGATTTATGATCTTTTGGGGAATGAATGTTTACTTCATTGTAAAAGGTACGGAATCAATAAAATTGTTGGAATCCTTTGGCGCACCATTTTTACTAATAACAGCATTGGGATTATTGATTTGGGCTTATATAAACGGCGGCGGTTTCGGACCAATTTTGAGTCAGCCGAGTAAGTTTAAAACATCTTTGGATTTTTGGAAATTCTTTGTACCCTCCTTAACCGGGATGGTCGGTTACTGGGCTACTATTTCGCTAAACATACCCGATTTTACGAGGTATGCAAAAAGTCAAAAGTCGCAGATACTTGGGCAAGCAATAGGTCTACCGCCAACGATGGCTTTCTTTTCTTTTATCGGTATTGCAGTAACTTCGGCAACGGTTGTTATATTCGGTGAGGCAATTTGGGACCCGATTGTTCTGCTTTCAAAATTTGAAAGTCCGGTTTTGGTTTTTATATCTCTTGTTGCATTAATTATTGCGACACTTACTACTAATATTGCAGCTAATGTAGTTTCGCCCGCAAATGATTTTGCAAATTTATTCCCGAAGAAAATTAATTTTGTAAAGGGCGGATTAATTACGGCTGTAATAGGAATAGTTATGATGCCGTGGAAACTGCTTTCGGATTTCAGTGCGTATATCTTCGGTTGGCTTATCGGTTACTCAAGTTTTTTGGGACCGATAGCAGGAATTCTTATTTGTGATTATTTTATTATCAGAAAACAAAAGTTGGAAGTAAAAGATTTATACATAAGAAACGGAATTTACGAATACAAAAAAGGTTTTAATCCAAAAGGAATAATTGCTCTTTTTTCAGGAGTTTTTATTGCACTAATAGGATTACTCGTTCCTCAAGTCAGATTTCTTTATGATTATGCATGGTTCGTGGGTTTTACTTTGGCTTTTGTTGTCTATTATTTGCTGATGAGGAAGAACGGAACGTCGGTGTAAAGCAGACATATACTAGAATTTGTGCCAGCAGATTTTTTATCTGCGGGTAAATCCTTAGTGTTTTTTAATCCCACTCATCTAAGTTGTAAATCGTTGATCCGCGCATTTTATATTTTTTCCAACAGTTTACTAAACCTGCTTTTACAGGATTATTCAAGATGTAACGTATCTGGTTAGATAAATCTTTATCACTACGTAAGATATGATCGTAATAATCCTTTTGCCATTTGAAGTCAGGTAAGTTTTTATAAAGCCAATAACCGCTTTTCTGTTTAAAAGAATCGATACATTTTTTGATGTTTGATTTGGCATTCTTTCCGGTCAGAATAAAATGAAAATGATCGGGCATAAAGAGATAAACGTAAGCATCACAATTATGCGCGGCTAAAGCTTCTAATAAAATCTTTTCAATTTGATAGAATGCTCTATCATTAGAAAAAAGAAAATCGCGGTTTTTCACATTTCCGGTATATGCAACAATTCTCTCACCTGTGTAAAGCTCAGGTCGTAAACGATGTTTTTTTTCTCTTATATGTTTTCTATTATTCTTCAAAACTCAAAACAATAAAACGTCGGCATAAAGCCGACGCCTACCGAATGTTTTTTACTTTTATTATTTCTGCGGCAATGCTTACTGCAATTTCGTCCGGTGTTTCGGCTTCTATTTCTACACCTATTGGAGTATGAACTTTAGAAAACAAATTCCGGTTTATCCCTTTTTCCTTTAATGCATTAAAAATATTTATGATTTTTCTTTTGCTTCCCATCATTCCAATGTACTTTACTTTTTTATTTATTACAGAGGATAGAACATCAGTGTCACTTAAATAATTAGAGGTAGTTATAATTATAAATGAATTCTCATTCTCAATTATTTTACTGCCGGCTTCATTGTAGTTGCAAATAATTATTTCGTCTGCGTAAATGTTTTGTTTAACCGTATACACTTCGGCTCTATTATCAAACACAACAACATAAAACCCAAGTGATTTCATAATTTTTGATACAGCCAAACCTACGTGTCCGCTGCCAATTATATAAGCAGTCTCAGTAAAACCAACTTGTTCTTTATATTCCCAATTATCTTTATCATCTTTAAATTGAATTTCAGTTAAATCGGAATCATCGTTATAACTAAAATCAGATTCACTAATAAGTAATTCGCCCTTTTTTCTTTGAGTTAAATTTTTAATTATTTCTTCAATTTTTGTTTGATCTTTTCTTGTTAATATTTTTATAATTACTGTTTGTCTTCCGCCACAATTTAAACCGGATTTCTGATGAATAGATGTGTTGCTGTGATATAATCTTTTTATGAATGTATCATTTTCCGAACTCATCAAACTAAGTGTAAATTCAGAAAGATTATTTTCCATTATTCCACCGCCAATAGTACCAAAAACATCTGAGTTTTCAGAAAGTGCCATTTTAAAGCCTTGACGTCCGGGTGAAGAGTTTGAAGATTCAGCAACAACAAGCAAAGCAACCTTTTTCCCTTCGTTTAAATATTTATTTATAAACAGCCAAATTGATTTGTACTTCATAAATTACTTCCTGAGACTGGGCATTATAATAATTTTCAATCTCAAACCTATTGATGATTCCTTCAATAATTTTATATATACCAAAATAAATAGTCCTAAAATTACAACTTATCTTTTTTCAGTTTCCTGTACTTCCCTAAAGAATAAAAATATAACAAAAATCCGGATAGTACAGTCAATAAACCTAAAACAGAAAATGTTCTTAATAACCAATTGTTAATATTATCCCGTCCCTGGTAATCCATAGTATGCGTCATCCATAAAAAATCAAATATTCTCCAAGAGTCATACCGAATCCGTTGAAAGCTGCCATCACGGGCACTCACATAAGCCCTTAGGTTTTGGTTCCCTTCATAATAAATAACCCAAGCGGGTAATGGAAGTTTTCGATATTCATGATCGGGACCAACCTCGGTAAGATATTCAATTTTCTTCATACGATACTCCGGTAAAATGTGTTGATTAGCAACAGCGAGAGCTTCATTTTTTGATATGCTTTCTTTAATTTTACCTGTGAAGGGATCAATAAGTTTTTCTTTATTTATCCATAAATAAGGAGTCTGATTAACAAACTTCAATTCCAAGTACTGAATTTTTAAAGTAGAATCTTGTAAGTTTGAAAATAGCTTGGGAGAAATAAACGATTTTTTAAGGTCTTTTGTTCTGAATTGATCACCGTGAATTTTATCAATATCACTCCAACTAAAATATAATCCACTTATTGTCCAAAATAAAAACTGAATACCGATAAAGAGACCAAAGTAGCGATGAATTTTTCGTAGTACAAGATGTTGATTATATTGCATATTTTACCCGTGGTTAATTTTTGATCAAAAATAGGATTAATTTTGCTGAAAAAATAATGGTAAATGTTTTAGAAAAATTAGAAATGTAAAGTAACAAAAAATGACAGACATTTACCATAGATATTCATTCCGGAAAAATTAGTGTTTTTTCAAAACACTAATGATAACACTTTTAAAGCAATAACAAATTGTTTAAACTGAAAAAAATACTTTTCAATTTTTCTGTTGTAAATCATGCTAAAAAAAATCTAACTTTGATATAAAATTTATGATTAAGCTCACAGAAGAAATAGTGCATAAGACATTTGTTGACAAAGATTCTTTTTACGAGAATGTTTTTTTACATGCTTTAAATTCAGTTAAAATATTACCAAACTGAGTACATAATAAATAGTCGAAATAGCTTAGAAAGTTGTACTTGCAAAAAACCGCCGCCTTAATTTTACTTTATTTTATATTATTTTGCACTATATAATTTATTGGAAAAAACTTTTATCACAATAATTTAATGGAAAAATATGAAACTTTCAGAAAGTATTTTTGAACTTGCCAGGAAGTATGAATCGTACACTTCGACAAATCTCTCCAAATTAATTCAGCACAAATCATTAAGCAGCAATGAAAAAGAAGTAGCATCTCTAATAAAAAAAATGATGGAAGATGCCGGCTTCGATGAAGCCTGGATTGACGGTTTGGGAAATGTAATTGGTAGAATCGGAAACGGAAAAAAAGTTATTGCAATTGACGGACACATTGATACGGTTGATATCGGTAATATTGATAATTGGGATTTTGATCCACTTGGTGGTGAAATTAAAGACGGTTATGTACTTGGTCGCGGCAGTGCAGATCAAACCGGCGGACCGGCTGCATTTATTACTGCGGGAAAAATTTTAAAAGAAATAGGCTTAACAAATGACGTTACAATTTATTTCATTGGTTCTGTTATGGAAGAAGATTGCGACGGCTTATGCTGGAAATATATTGTTGAAGAGGACAAAATTAAACCGGATTGTGTAATTGTAACCGAACCGACAAACTTGAATATCTACAGGGGACACAGGGGACGAATGGAAATAGAAGTTTCTTTTTACGGACTCTCTGCACACGGCGCGGCTCCGGAAAGAGGAAAGAATGCAATTTACATGGCATCCAAAGCAGCATTAGAAATTGAAAAGCTTAACGAAAGATTAACAACGGATGAATTCTTAGGGAAGGGATCTGTAACGATTTCTGAGATTGTGTCATCAAGTCCTTCTTTATGTGCCGTTTCCGATTTCTGTAAATTTCATCTCGATAGAAGGCTTACAAAAGGTGAGGATAAAAATTTAGCTTTAAATCAAATCGAAGAAATAGTAAACGGAATGAATGCAAAGGTCGAATTATTAAACTATAAAGAAAAAGCTTATACCGGGTTGGAATATGGAATGGAAAAATATTTTCCGACCTGGGTAATTGAAGAAAACGATTTTGTTATTCAGAATGGGGTTAAATCCTATCAAGAATTATTCGGTGAAAAACCTGTTGTTGATAAATGGACTTTTTCTACAAATGGAGTTGTAATAAATGGAATTTATGGTATCCCGGTAATTGGATTTGGCCCGGGAAATGAAGTTATGGCACACGCCCCGAATGAGAAAGTACCGGTTGAACATCTCGTTAAAGCTTCTGCTTTTTACGCTTACTATTGTTCAATTTTTTAATTGATGTATTTCTAAATTATGAGGTTCAAAATATGATATCAAAATTGAAAGGGAAACATTTCCTTACTTGTGATGACTGGTCGAAGCAAGAGTTGGATACAGCTTTTAATACGGCATTTGATTTAAAAGAAAAATTTGCAAACGAAATACCGACAAGATATTTACCTGACAAAACATTATTCATGATATTTTTTGAACAGTCCACGCGTACTAGAAATTCTATGGAAGCGGGGATGACGCAATTAGGTGGACATGCCCACGATCTTACCGCAGATAAAATGCAGCTTTCTCACGGTGAAACTCCAAAAGATACTGCAATTATTCTTTCAAGAATGGGACACGGTATCGCATCAAGGAACTGTTTTTACTGTATCGGAAATGAATATTTAAATGAAATGGCAAAGTATTCTACCAAGCCTGTTATGTCGCTTCAAGATGATATTTACCATCCCTTTCAAGGTCTTGCAGATTTAATGACGATTTTTGAACAATTTGGAAAAAACACTAAAGGTTTAAAAGTTACTGTTTCGTGGGCTTATGCCGATACACATTCAAAGCCGTTATCTGTACCTCAAACACAAATGCTGCTTTTTCCCCGTTACGGAATAGACGTTACCATAGCTCACCCAAAAGAATTTCCGTTAAGCAAAAATATTGTGGATAAAGCTTTAAAGAATGCCGAAGAAGGTGGCGGCAGTTTAAAGTTTACAAATAATATGGATGAAGCTTTTGAAGGTGCACAAATTGTTATTCCAAAAAATTGGGGCGGATTCGGATATTATAACGTGAATGAATATCTTCAAAACGAAGAAGCAAGTAAAAAAGAAATGAAAGCAAATTTAGAAAAATATAAGAGTTGGATTTGCGATGAAAACAAAATTAAACTTGCCGATAAGAACGTAAAACTTATGCACGCTTTACCCGCTGATAGAGGACACGAAGTGACCGATGAAGTTTTGGATAATCCTGATATTTCAATAGTCTTTGATGAAGCTGAAAACAGGCTTCACACTGCAAAAGCAATTATGTCATTAACAATGTAATGTTGTAATGAAAGAAGACTTTAAATATAAATGTGATATCTGCGAACAAGTTTATAGCATCGAAAAAGATTTGATGCTTTGTCCTAAATGCCGCGAAGAAAATATAGAAGGCAAACCGTTAAAGGGAATTCTAAAAGTTCAATTGCCTGAAAGATTAAAAAATTCTTTAACAGGTAAAAAGAAAATTAATATATTTGATTTTCTACCGGTAGAAGAAAAATATTTTCCCTCAATTAGTGTCGGCAATACTCCTCTTATAGAAGCAAAAAATATTCAAAAGGAATTAGGATTCAATAACATTTACTTAAAATTTGACGGTACAAATCCAACAGGGTCTTTTAAGGATAGAGCATCATATTTGGTTTCCGCCTTTGCAAAAAAAAATAATGTAAATGAGATTGTGGTTGCTTCCACAGGTAATGCAGCTTCATCAATGGCGGGAATAGCAGCAGCAGCGGGACAAAAAGCTTTTATCTTTATGCCCGAATCGGCACCGAAAGCAAAATCGGTACAGTGCCTTCAGTACGGTGCCGAACTAATTCCTATCAAAGGCGATTACGATAAAGCTTTCGATCTTTCTTTAAAATTTTCACAAAGAACCGGATTTCTTAATCGCAATACGGCTTATAACCCTATGACTATTGAGGGAAAGAAAACAGTTTCATTTGAATTGAATGAGCAGATGCAGGGGAAAGAAATAGATTATATATTCTTGCCTGTCGGAGATGGTGTAATTTTAAGTGGAGTAATAAAAGGCTTTAACGATTTAAAGTATGTAGGTATTATAAATAAAATTCCTAAAATTATTGGTGTGCAGGCAGAAAACAGTTCATTCATTTATAATGCGTTTTATAATAATGTGTTTGATCTTAACTATAAGGCTTCTACTATTGCAGATTCAATTTCGGTTAATGTTGCGCGTAACGGTTACGCTGCTGTAAAAGATCTAAAATCTATTGAAGGTGAAATGGTATTAGTCAGTGATAATGAAATTATGTCCGCACAACACCAACTTTCAAAAATGAGCGGAGTTTTTTGTGAGCCTTCTTCTGCCGCATCATTTGCCGGGTTTCTAAAAATAGAGAAAAATATTTCTAAAAATAAATCCGTAGTTTTACTTTTAACAGGGCACGGACTTAAAGATATCGATACTGCCGTAAAATCTATTATATTCCCAAAAACCTTTGAAGCAGACATCGATTACATAATGGAGAATTTAAGAAACTTACATCAAGGAAATTAAATGATAAATTTAGAAATTAATAAAACTGTTCGTAAAAATAATATTCAAAGATGTATTGAAAAAAATATTATTTATCCCACTTATGAACAGATGAAGGATCCGACTAAAATTCCTGCCGGAATTGTTGAACGTTTAAAGGATGTTGGATTGTGGGATTTGAACCCGTTAAATCTGTTCAGAATAACCTGGAAGAATGAACCGAAAGAATCCGGCGGAGCGTACGGCGATGTTAATTTCATAGAGTTGCCTCCGGAACTGACAGGCATAAAAGCTAAAATTATCGCTTTGACAGGTAAATGGTTTCCAACCGGTGCGCACAAAGTCGGTGCAACCTACGGCTGTTTAGCTCCGTCATTGGTAACAGGTAATTTTGATTCAACATTGCAAAAAGCGGTGTGGCCTTCAACGGGCAATTATTGTAGGGGAGGTTCTTTTAATTCGGCGTTGTTGGGCTGTGAATCTATTGCGATTCTACCGGAAGAAATGAGCGCAGAAAGATTTGAATGGCTGCGTAATCTTGCCGGTGAAGTTATTGCTACACCCGGCTGTGAAAGTAACGTTAAAGAAATATTTGATAAATGCTGGGAATTAAAGGCTACAAGAGACGACATAAAAATATTTAATCAGTTCGAAGAATTTGGAAATTACCTATGGCATTTTGAAGTTACAGGAAATGCTGTTGAAGAAGTGTTTAAAAAAAATTATAGATCAAAAGGTAACGCAGCAGGTTTTATTTCCGCTACAGGTTCAGGGGGTACAATTGCTGCGGGTGATTATCTTAAAATAAAATTTCCACAACTTAAAATTGCTGCATCTGAAGCACTTCAATGTCCGACACTACTGCTTAACGGATACGGCGGTCATAGAATTGAGGGAATAGGCGACAAGCACGTCCCGTGGATACATAATGTGAAAAACACAGATGTTGTTATTGATATTGACGATAATGATTGTTTAGAATTAATCAGGTTATTTAATGAGAATGAGGGAAAAGATTATTTAACAAAAATGGGTGTTGCCGATAAAACCATATCTCAACTTGACTTAATCGGAATTTCCGGAGCTGCAAATATTTTGTCTGCAATAAAATTTGCAAAATATTTTGAATTGACTGAAAACGATTTCGTGTTTACAATTTTAACCGATTCTATTGATTTATATAAATCAAGATTAAATGAATTGAATGACAAATTCGGTAAATTTAGTCACGACGATGCCGTAAGAGTTTATAATAAAAATCTAATGGGCACACATACTTCGTCAATGCTTGAATTAAGTTATTACGACAAAAAGAGAATACATAACTTAAAATATTTTACGTGGATTGAGCAGCAGCAAAAAGATTTAAATGAGTTAAATGCACAATGGGATGATTATCCCGGGTACTGGGAAAACATTAGAACTTTAACACCCAAAATTGATGAACTGATAAAGGAATTTAATGAAGAAGCGGGCTTATTGTGATTGAAGTATTTAAGGCTTTTTTAATAAAGAATATAAGTAAAGAATCAAAGATTGAATGTAAAATGTTAAATTAAAAGAATTATTATTGCAGTATAGTTAAACATATAACCTTGGCAAAACTGAAAGTTAAATAATAGTTATCTACTTGGCTGTATTTTCATACCCATAAGATTTTAGCAATTATAGTATAGAAAACAAACGATTTGATAATAAGATAATATTTTCGTAAATATGCTATATGATTGACAAATATGAGATAGGTTTAGATTTTGAGATTGACGAACTAACAAATTCAATTAAGAATGTTGTTTCCGGTGACAGTTTTCCTACTTCAATTTCTATGATAACTCAAAAAGATTTAAAGTTGATCTCAAAACGAAAAGGTTGGTTGTTTAATTGGAAGCAAGAACTTGGTCATCCGGAAAGGGATATATTTAAACTTACTATAGTTAATAATCAGAATATTATTCAAGGACTTGTAAGTTTGGAAGTAAAAATTGACCACGTTTATATGCATCTTGTTGAAAGTGCACCATTTAATAAAGGAAAAGAAAAAATATATTCAGGTGTCCCAGGTAATTTAGTTGCTTTTGCTTGTAAACTTTCTTTTCAACGTGGTCACGAGGGAAATGTTGCTTTCATATCCAAAACTAATTTAATTAACCACTATATTAAAAGTTTAGGTGCTATACATTTGGGCGGAAGATTGATGTTAATTGACACAAATACAGCATTAAAATTAGTAAATAAATATTATTCAAATTTAAGATTATGAGAAAAAAGAAAAACATAGAGCTAGATGTTGATTTCATCGGCGAACAAAAACCTCTTACAAAAGAAGAAGAAAGAAAAATAAGTGAGTATATCAGACAAAATCGTCGTAAGAAAATCAAGATGAAAAAATCAAGGAAGATAACTGTTTAATTAACCTCATTGTAACAAACAATTCCTTATGATTTTTGTGGACAATGATAGTTGAATTTTTATCTAACTATCAAAATTTCGGTTTCTGATAGTATTATTTTTAATTATTACTGTTTAGATTAATCGCATATAGCCAGCTTTTCCGTCTGTTCGCCGTGGCGGAGCGAAACATCTCAATTTTATAACAAAATCAAATAGTTAGATTTTTCATCCGTCAGTTGACGGATTCAGAATTACAATTTTTGCGTAATGTAGGTTAATAATTTAGACATAAAATTTTCCAATGTTTATTTCTTTGACTACACGGTTAAAAATTGAATGTTGCGCCAATATTAATTTGCCGCGGCGCAGAATAAAAATCAGGCCGCCTAAAATATTCGCTTAATGTATTTACACCTCTCGGTGCTTCTTGTGCTCTTGTCAATTCCAATGTATAACCGGCTCTTCCGGTATCCCCGAAAACTTGAATTTCATTTGCAATATCAAATAAATTAAAGATTTTTACAAATGCCGAAATTTGTTGTCCGAACACTTTAAAATACTTTGTTAAATAAAAATCGACATTAAAAAATACCGGTTTATTTTCACTATTTTCCAAGCCTGTTCTTTGGTTTTGAATTGAAGGGGTATAAGGCAGCCCGCTTCCAAATTTACCAATAAAACTGGCAATAAAATCATTTGGTGTTCCATATGTTATAGTAAAATTAAGTTGATGTCTTCTATCCCAATTAAGTGGAACCAATTGTTTATTGGCTTCAATAGGAGGACTAGCCTGAGCTTTATCAAATGCCGCATTGGGATCCGAGGCACTTCCTTTGGCTATTTGAAAAGTATAATCTAAAGTAGCACCAAAATGATTGCTGAATCTTTTTGTAAAGGAAAGTGTAAGTCCCTTTATAGCACCATAATCAAAATTGACTAACTGACTGAATTTTTTGAAGTTATCCTTAATGAATATTTTTGTAGCGAGCAAATTACGAATATCTTTGTAATAGATGCTTAAGTTTACCCCAAAATTATCGGTAAGCGCTTGTTGTATTCCAATTTCATACATAACGGTTTTTTGCGGTTCCAGATTGGTATTACCAATTGTGGTTCCTATATTCTGCGGAAAATTTCCTGTTAGAGGAATACGGAAATTAGGATTTAAATATAAATTTTTGAACGGAGGAATTTGAAAAAAATGTCCGTAAGATATGTGAATCGCTCCTTTGTCCGTAATGGGAAATGAAATTCCCAGTCTTGGACTGAATCTATATTTTGCTGAGGCAGTGCCCATAAGTGAATCGGGAAACGGCGGCTGTAAATTATCCAATAAATTAATTTTTCCGCTCTGTGAATTTGGTTATAAAATATATCTCTGTTATAATAATA
>ENA-ORDP01000526-ORDP01000526.1-marine-sediment-metagenome-genome-assembly--contig:-NODE-526-length-24774-cov-7.383551_pt1 | contig 24774 bp, 21 predicted proteins | sample MGYA00248627_ERZ508539 | MGnify/ENA primary metagenome ERZ508539 (study PRJEB26208, sample SAMN05571518) | marine sediment metagenome | biome: deep sea; feature: Hydrothermal vent; material... | reverse complement strand
GTTATTCGATCGTATGGTCCGGGCAGTTCGAATACATGGAGCGCGCCGCTAAACGCCTGCGCATCGTGGTGCCCTTGACGTTGTTGATTATTTTTCTGTTGTTATATTTCAATTTCAGGAATCTTGCCGCGCCAGTGGTCGTGATGTTGTCTCTTCCCTTCGCGCTGATCGGCGGCATCTGGCTGATTTACTGGCTGAATTTCAATATTTCGGTCGCCGTCGCGGTGGGCTTCATTGCCCTCGCAGGTCTGTCGGCGGAGATCGGTGTACTGGTATTGACCTTTATCGACCAGGAAGTGGCAAGGCATCGTCAAAAGAAGGTTGAAGGTGAAGAAGGGGTCCATGCCGAGGCTGGTGGATCGCTGGTGCCCTCTGATCAGGGGACACCGGTTACGATCTACCTGACAGCGGCGGAGATCATGGAAGCCGTGCGTGAGGGCACCTCGGAACGTGTACGCCCTATTGCCATGACTGCAGCAGCCGTGATCGCAGGGTTGTTGCCCATCATGTGGGGTGGTGGTACGGGTTCCGCCGTGATGCAGCGCATTGCCGCGCCCATGCTCGGGGGTATGGTGACGTCGACAATATTGTCTTTGCTGGTGCTGCCCGTGATTTATGGCATGGTGCTCCAGTACCAGGAAAAAGCAAAAGCACGCAGAGCAAAGAAAAATGAGGAGTGACCGGGGCTGAGGGACCAGGAACGAGGAAAGCTTTCTAAAAGCCAAACGCTTCTGTCCGCCAATGAACGCGAATATACGCCAATAAAGGCAACAGCATTGAGGGTTCTATTGTGTGCCTCAGGCACATCAACCTAAAATATTGGCGCTTATTCACGTTCATTGGCGGATATTCCTTTTATCGGTTAGCGTAGGGGCACGTTTTTTATGCACCACAGGCACTTCCTTCGGTCGCTCACGCGGGGAATTAATGTTAACGTTTAAGCAGAATCTGTCTTTCTCGGGTATTACTCATTACCCGTGAGATAGATTTTCAATAACGGGTTGCTTTTATTCCGTTGGATTCATCAGGAGTGTTCTTTGAGCCGCAAAATCCTGAAACGTCTGATCGCGGCCATTATTTTTGTAATGATGGGTATTTTCACCGCGACTGTCGTGCCCAGTGTTGAGATCGCCTGGGTCAGCGCCCTTCTTTTACTGACCGTTTACCTGTTTGTATTCGAGATAGTGGGTGTGGACGTGGCAGCGATCAGTATCATGGTCCTGCTCGGAATAACCTCACTGCTGGCGCCGCTGATGGGCTTGGACAAGGGTTTGGTCGACCCCCGGCACCTGTTTGACGGTTTCGCCAGTAACGCAGTGATGTCGATTATCGCGGTAATGATAATCGGCGCCGGGCTGGATCGAACCGGAATCATGAGCAAGGTGGCTGCCTTTATTCTCAAATCAGGCGGGACATCTGAAAAACGTATTATTCCGATTATTTCCAGCACCGTGGCTATTATTTCTTCATTCATGCAGAACGTAGGCGCTACGGCGCTGTTCTTACCTGTGGTCAGCCGCATATCCGCACGTTCCGGGCTGCCCCTGTCGCGTTTGCTCATGCCGATGGGGTTCTGCGCCATCCTCGGCGGTACGGTGACGATGGTGGGTTCCAGCCCGTTGATTCTGCTCAATGATTTGATCCTGACTTCTAATATGGGTCTGCCGGCCGATCAGCAAATGCAGACATGGGGTCTGTTTTCCGTAACCCCTATTGGCCTGGCGCTGGTGGCCACCGGGATTCTCTACTTTATTATCCTCGGGCGTTTTGTGCTGCCTTCGCGGGTCAGGGACAACGGCAGCACGGCCACCCATACCATGCGCTATTTCCGCGAGATCTATGGTATCGACTACGATCTGTTCGAAGTGCTGGTTCCGCAAAGCAGCCCACTGGTGGGCAAGTTGCTGGATGATATCGAACACAATGAACGCATCCGGGTGATTGCCGTGCTACGTGGCAGTGATCTGCGTATCGGTCCCGGCGGCCTGGCAAGGGATGTAGGCATTGAAGCCGGGAGCGTACTCGGTATTCTCGCATCACTGAATAATACCCGGAAGTTTGCCGAACATTACGGGCTTGAGCTGCGTGATAATCTGGAAACCTTCTCTGAATCACTGGCGGCTACCCGGGCGGGTATTGCCCTGATTATGGGACCGGGCGGTTACCGGGTGCCAGACTTTATGCGTGCGGGCGGCGTCATGACCGTGTTGTTTCTGATCGTGATGATGATTATGATGAACTTGGTTTTATAAAGAATCCTTGATCTCTTTCAAATTTCACAGTGCTCACCCTACCAAACTTTGATTATCCGTAAGGTCGAGCAAGGTGCGAAGTCTAAATAGCTGTTCCAAATACCGGCACACTTCAAGAATGCCCGTTCATCCTGAGCTTGTCGAAGGACAAATAGATTAAGCACTCTATTGACAGCATTTCCACGCTCATGGTTCGACCCTTCGATGCATTCAGGATTTCACCACGAACGTGGAAATTCATAAGTGTACTGGTATTTGGAACGCTTATTTAGGGGAAAACCCATCAACCTATATCCTCGCCTCCATGGGCGTTAGACAAACACCTGCCGGGCGTCAAATACCGGCCCGTCTACGCAGATCCGTTTCATGGCCGGTCCGTTCGCGGTTTGTACTTCTACGACGCAACCGGCGCAGCCGCCGACACCACAGGCCATGAATTCTTCCAGCGATACCTGGGCCGGCAGATCATAGTCGCGGGCCATCTCTGCCACGGCTTCGAGCATGGGGTGGGGGCCGCAGGAAAATATTTCTATTTTATTGCGCTGCTCATGGTCCAAGTTGTCGAGCCACAGGCGGGCCAGATCGGTGACATAGCCTTCGTGACAGCCGGGGTAGCCCTGGGTGCTGGTGAGCCGGGCGGGAATGTGCCAGTCTTCCAGGAGCGGCATGCTGGCGATGACCCCATCAGGCAGACCGGGGATCAGAATCCCGGAAGGTTTGGGAGGGAACGGGAAGGGCACTTCAGAACCCAGAATGACGAAGGGCGCGTAACTGTTTTTTTCCCGGCGCGCTACATCGGCGAGAAAAATCATCGGCGGCATACCTACGCCACCCCCGATCAATAATGGCCGCGAACGTTCAGGATGCAGCTCGAAAGGGTTGCCAATCGGCCCCATCAGATTCAGTGTCTCGCCCGTTTTGCGCCGTGACAGCAGCCGGGTGCCTTCACCGAATACTTTGTACAGCAGCTCGATTTCACCGCTGTCGGTATGTGCGCGCATGATGGAGATGGGGCGGCGCAGGGGCCGTTGCGGATCGCAGCGCAGATGAATGAAACTGCCGGGCAGGGCGTGGCCCGCGACTTTCGGCGCGTGCAGGCGCAGAATATGCTGATCGCCGTCGCAATGGACATGCTCCCGAATCTCGGCATCTTCAACAAAAACGGTATCGCGCTGGGATTTCATTCTGCTTGAAGTATACCAGATTCACAATGCCACTTAACGCCTGGTTTGCGGAGCTGGCTACGGGTCATCAGGTTACTATTCCGGTTTGCGTGGACGGCTGTGATCCAACGGTTTTTTCCAGGACAGGCTCCCAGGATCACTGCCGGTAAACAATGCGTCCGCCCAGAAGGGTGTGGGTCACTTTACCCTTGAGCTCCCAGCCGGCGAAAGGTGAGTTTTTTCCTGCGCTGACAAACCGTGCCGGATCGACGCGCCAGTGCTGGCTGGGATCAAATATACAGATATCCGCGTGCGCGCCCGGGCTAAGATGGCCATGACTGAGACCCAGGATGTGGGCCGGTTCGCAGGTTAGTTTGGCGATGAGATCCACCAGGGATAGCAGCCCGTCGTCCACCAGCCGCAGAGACAGGGGCAGTAAGGTTTCCAGCGCTGAGATCCCCGGCTCGGTTTCGGCAAAGGGCGCCAGCTTGGCATCCGCATCGTGCGGTTGATGGGCCGAGCAAATGGCGTTGATGCGGCCGCTGCCGAGGCCGCTACGCAGCGCCTCCCGATCGCGCTGGCTGCGCAGGGGTGGCAGCACATGACACTGGCTGTTGAAATAGCCCACATCCATATCGGTGAGGTAGAGCTGGTGGGCGGCCACGTCCATGGTCACCGGCAGGCCGTCATGCTGGGCGCGGGCAATCATCTGTACTGAATGGGCGCAGGATAGCTGGCAGAAGTGAGCGTGCACTTCGGTTTGTTCGATGAGCATGAGTTCACGCGCCACGGCTACGGTTTCGGCGGACTCGGGAATGCCGGGCAGGCCCAGGCGGGTGCTGATGGCGCCTTCATGTATACAGCCCTGACCCGAGAGGCCCGGATCATCGGCATGCAGGAAAACCGTGAGGCCGCAGCTGGCGGCGTATTCCATCGCCCGGCGCATGATCAGGGTATTTTTGACTGGCTGCCGGGCATTACTGACACCGACACAGCCGCCGTCCTGCTGTAGTTTGAGCATCTCGGCCAGTTGCTCGCCTTTCAGCTTTTGGGTCAGGGCGCCGAGTGTCACGACACGGGCGAAGCCGGCGGTCTCGGCTTTCTGGTAGATTAATTCGGAAACCGCCGGGGTATCGATGATGGGATCGGTATCCGGCGGTACGCAGAGGGTGGTGATGCCACTCGCGGCGGCGGCCCGGGTTTCCGAGGCGATAGTCCCCTTGTGCTCAGCGCCGGGTTCGCAAAGGTGGGCGTTAAGATCAATCAGGCCGGGGCAGACAATCTGTCCGCTGGCATCAATCGTTTCGTCGGCGTGGAAGTCCGCCGGGATATCGCCGCAGGCCAGGACGCGGCCGTTATCGATGGCAATATCGGCCGGTTTATCGACCTCGTTAGCCGGGTCAACCAGGTGTCCGTGGGTAATGAGAAGGCGCATCAGTGGGGGGCCTCGCCGTCTGTGCCGCCCCGGCCAAGGATCAGGGACATGACCGCCATGCGCACCGCCAGGCCGTTGGTAACCTGTTCGAGAATAACGGACTGCGGACCATCGGCCACGGCGGAGTCGATTTCCACCCCGCGATTGATAGGACCGGGATGCATGACGATGGCATCCTCTCTGGCCAGCGCCAGCTTTTCCGGGGTCAGGCCATAGCTGCTGAAATACTCGTCCTCACTGGGCAGCAACGCGCCTTCCATGCGTTCGCGTTGCAGGCGCAACGTGATCACCACATCCACATCGCGCAGTCCCTGTTCCATCTGATGAAATACATGCACGCCGAGATGCTCGGCCTGGGGGGGAATCAGGGTGTGCGGGCCGATGACGCGCACATCGGGCACACCCAGCGTATTCAGCGCATGGATCTGCGAACGCGCCACCCGCGAGTGCATGATGTCGCCGATGATGGCTACGCGCAGGGCAGTGAAGTCCGGTTTGTGGCGGCGGATGGTGAACATGTCGAGCATCGCCTGGGTGGGATGGGCATGGCTGCCGTCCCCGGCATTGATCACACTGATATGGGGGGCGACGTGCTCGGCGATAAAATGCGCCGCGCCGCTTTGCATGTGGCGGACGATGAACATGTCGCAGTGCATGGCTTCCAGGTTACGCAGCATGTCGAGCAGGCTTTCCCCTTTTTTCGTCGCCGAAGTCTGGATGTTGATGTTGATGACATCCGCCGATAAACGTTTGGCGGCCAGTTCGAAGGTAGTGTGGGTGCGCGTACTGGCCTCAAAGAACAGATTGGCGATAGTCTTACCACGCAGCAGGGGTGCCTTTTTTATGGGCTTGTTGATGACCGAAGCAAAGTTTTTGGCGTGGTCGAGGATCTCGGTCAGGGTCTGGCGCGAGAGTCCTTCGGTGGTGAGAAAATGGCGCAGACGGCCCTGGCTGTCGAACTGGATATCCTGGCGCATCATGTGCCGGTTTTTTCCTTTTGGGTCTGGATCTTCAGGGTCAGTGGATCGGGGCCGCTGAGTTTGATGTGCTCGCCAGCATCGAGATCCATATGCACGCCGCACACATCCGCGCAGACAGGCAGTTCCTGACCGCTGCGCTGCACCAGCACGGCCAGACTGACCGAGGCCGGGCGGCCGTAATCAAAAATCTCGTTTAAGGCCGCGCGAATGGTGCGCCCGGTATGCAGGACGTCATCCACCAGAATGATATGCCGATCTTCGATATCAAAATCCAGTTGCGAAGGCTCGACCTGGGGATGCATGCCGATGCGGGTGAAATCATCACGATAGAAGCTGATGTTGAGTGTGCCCAGCGGGATGTCTTCCGGCAGTCGTTTGAGCAGGGCCTGCGCCACCCAGACACCGCCGGTGTGGATGCCGATCATAAGAGGCTCATAAACAGGGGTTGCCTGTAGTAACTGCGTTAGATCGCTGGCCATACTTTCCAGCAGAGCGTCAACGTCATGGCCTTGTGTCATTTAATTCAAACCCCCGTGTGCGTGTGTATCCATCCAGCTTTGCAGTATCAGTTGGGCGGCAATGTGATCATTATATTGCGGCCTGTTCTTTTTTACCCGCAGCACCTGCTTCTCGCGCAGTAGCCTGTTTGCTTCCAGCGAGCTGTAACGTTCGTCCACCATGTCAACCGGGAGATTGTATCGCCCTTTGAGTTGATTACCAAAGCGCCGCGCCGCCTTGCTCATATCCTGCTCACCCCCGTCTATTTGCAGGGGCAGGCCCACCACCAGCAGTTCGGGTTGCCATTCGTCGATCAGGCGGCTGATACCCGCCCAGTCCGGTTTCCGGTTTTTGCCGGGCAGGGTCAGCAAGGGTGTGACGGTGCAGGTGACGTCCTGGCCAACAGCGATACCAATACGATTTCTGCCAAAGTCGAAACCGAGCAGGGTGCGGCTCACGCATGCCCCACGTCGGGGGAAATCAGGGCAAGCTCGACCCCCAGAAGGGCGGCAGCCGTGGCCCAGCGTTCGTCCAGCGGGGTATCGAAGATGACGCGGTTGTCAGCCGGGCCATTGAGCCAGCTGTTGGCGGCTATTTCATCTTCCAGTTGACCGGCGCCCCAGCCGGCATAGCCCAGAGCAATGAGAAACTTCTTCGGACCAAGACCATGAGCAATGGCCTCGATGATGTCCTGTGAAACGGTGAGCGCCAGATCGGTGCCCAGTTCCAGCGTGTTGTCCCATTCGCCCTGCGGCGTATGCAGAACAAAACCCTGTGCCGGTTGTACCGGGCCACCTTGGTAAACAGGTACATTGGTCATCTCGGGTTCTCCCAGATCAAGGCCAAGCTGGGTGGCCAGATCACCGAGGTTCATCGGGGTCGGGCGGTTGATCAGCAGGCCCATGGCGCCTTCCGAGCTATGCTCACAGAGAAAGGTGACGGTGTGGGAGAAATTCGGATCCTGCAGACCCGGCATGGCGATGAGAAACTGGTTGCTTAATTGCGAAATAAAGCTCATGCGGGGAAGTATTGTCAATGCAGGAGAAAGATTCAAGTGAAAAGATAATAAGGGATAGCCGCCCAGGATGCGGTTGAGGAACGAAGCGCATCAACGGGCTTTTACTGCCCCCCCGTACTCAGGCCGCTGCTACTCCTGAAATACCAGACCCGGGGGATATGCAGTATATCGGTATCGACGAGGATTTCCTTGCTCAGAGGCGGGAAAGGGGCGGCCAGACGGACGATGCGTTTCGCGGCGTCGTCCAGTACCTTGTAACCGGAGGACTGGATAATTTTCATATGATTCAGGCTGCCATCCGGGTTAATCGCCACATCCAGCAGGAGGCTGCCATTAATATTGTGGCGCAGGGCCTCTTCGGGATAGTTGAGGTTACCAAAGCGTTCCACCTTGGTGCGCCAGGCATCCAGATAACTGGCGAAACGGTATTCTTTTGCATTTGCGCCTCGCACATACGTGCGCCGGGGGGTGATGTGATAGGTTTTTTTTATGCGATCGATCTCAGCACTCATGCGCGCGATGTTCTGCCGGCTGCGCTCCAGCAACTGGGCGACGGTGAGGGTTTGGGACAGATCAGGCAGGGGTTCTTTCTGTGGTTTACTGGGTGTTTTTTGCTTGGCCCGATGGGTAGTCATCACTTCCATCTGTGCCTGTTCGGGTCGGGTCAGGGACGGGGCAACGGCCTGCTCCCTGACCGGTGCGAAACCGTTATCCTGGGTCGGGACCGGGTTAGAAAGCGGGCTTTGATCGTGGGTCTTTTCCTTAACGTTGCCGCCGCCCTTCTGATTGGCCTGGGCGAGATAATCGGGCTTGTCCGGGGCCTTATCGGAATGACTTTGCACCAGGGTGATTTCCATCGTCGTGAGCGGTGGCGTGGTATCGTCAGCAATATTAAAGCTTATCCCCAATATGATAATGGCATGGAAAGCCAGGGCGAAAAACAGGGTCATGCCCAGACGGTCCGAAGATGAAACCACAGAGGAAGGAACAGCAGTCGTCACGGAGTTTTATTTACCACATGTTGCAACCCGGATCTTCCACCAGGACGACGGGTTCTCGCCTGATCTTTGAATCCAAATTTCTGGGCGATCATTCCGCCTCCCGATAGGAGATGTGGGTTAATAATGATCGGCTGATTATACCGTTGATCATACCGAGCGCCACGGCAAAAGTCAGCAAAACCGGAAACAGTCGCCACAGCCCCGGATGGGGAATAAATAAAAGATAGGCGCAGGTAAACTGGGCGCTGATATGGGCGATGGAGGCCAGCAGGCTGTAGCCCACCGGACCAAAGCCCCGGCCCGGGAGCTTTGTTCCCCCCCATAGAATCAGCACGCTGGTCACGGCACCACTTAAACTTAACATGAAGGTGGGAGAAAGAAAGGTGCCCAGCACCAGGCTACCCACCAGCACCCGCAGGAGGCTGACCCAGGCTGCCGTGCGCCAGCCGAACTGGCATAGCACGGTGATGGTGATGATATTGGCCAGCCCCGGTTTGAGTCCCGGGATCGGACTCGGCAAACTGCTTTCCAACACATGAATCGTGACTGCCAGTGCCGTGAACCAGGCGATACGGCTGTCTTCGGGGGTGCTTCTCAGCGTGATTTTCATTTAGGCTGGATCCCGTAGAGGGCTGCTTGGGTATGGGCTTAACATTATGAAAATAATAAACTTTATAACTGTACCGTCGCTCGGCTGCGGAGTCCAGATTAAAAATTCATACTGTCATATTGCCCCGACCCCATGATCTCGATACTGATTCGATTAGGCAGACAGGCGGTGAAGTCGCCGCTGTGGCTGAGCCAGCCTGCGTGGATGCCGACCTTGCCGGTACAGGGAGAGTCGGTAAAGCGGATTTTACCGTCTTTAATTTGCAAGCGGCTGACGCCCAGTGGCCCATCGACACTGATTCTCCGATCTTTGTTCAGTGCCAGTTCCCGGACCAGGGTTTCGCCGCGCATAATACGGACCGTGGTACCGGCGGTGGTGGGCTGCCAGTAATGCAGGTAGACGAAGGGCAGGGCCAGAATCGCTAGCAGTAACAGGACGATATCGGCGCGCGTCATCAGGGTTGGATAATGATCGGTTTGCGGTCAGTATCAATCAGAGTAATGCGTTTGGCCATCGCCGGAGTCATGATGATTCGGCCATTTTTATCCACCAGCATGACGTAGCGTAGATGCATTTTCCGGGCGATGACCTGCCAGCCGGACGGGCCGGCAACAAACAGGGCCGTGGCGGCGGCATCGGCGGTAGCCGCATCCTTAAGGATCACAGTGGCGGAGGTGCTTTGATTGGCCGGGTAGCCCGTGCGTGGATCGATAATATGATGATAACGCCGACCCTTGTAAATATAGTAACGTTCGTAGTCGCCGGACGTAAATACACTGTCGCCATCGTAGGCATCCAGCGCGGCCAGCACCTTGCCTTTCTCGCGGGGGTGACGGATGCCGATGCGCCAGGGGCGATCGCCGTGACTGCCAATCACCTTGAGATCGCCGCCGGCATTAATGATGGCATTGCGGACCCCCTGACTGCGCAGATAATGAATGACCCGATCAACCGCCAGGCCTTTGGCCATGGCGCCAAAGTCCAGTTGTACGGCGGGATTGTGGCTGCGCATGCGCAGACCGTCGATCTCGATATCCGACATGCGGGGATGCCGGGCAAGAAGTTGGTCAATAGCTTTTTTTGCCGGTGGCGGGCCTTTGGGGGCGTCATCCTGATGAAAACCCCAGAGTCCGATGAGCTTGCCGATGGCGGGGTTGAACAGGTTGTTCGTGATACGGGCCAGTTCAATACCTCTTTTTATGACAGGCAGTACGGACGGGTTGGCCGAGAACCAGCCACCTGTGGCGAGTAAGGCATTGGTGCGCCCCATCGGCCCCGGCTTCCAGGGATGCCAGGCTTTGTGCATGAAGTTCAGATCCTTGCGGATTTGAGCGATGTATTTTTGCGCCAGCGCCGGATCCACCTCGCGCAGCGTGATTTTGACCAGGGTGCCGAAGACCAGCAGTGTTTGTTTGTATTCGCGCGGGGCCTGCTGGCAACTGGAAGTCAGCAGCAGGGAGAGTACAAGGAACAGGTGGAGACGGTGAGGCAGGTGCATAATGAAAGTCTAGCGGCTTTGCAATTTTTGTTCGATACAGTTCATCAGCATGGCGCTGATGTTGAGTTGGTAAAGGTGGTCCAGTTCGCGGATGCAGGTGGGACTGGTTACGTTGATCTCGGTCAGATAGTTCCCGATCACATCCAGGCCAACGAAAATCAGACCTTTTTCTTTCAGTCGTGGTGCGACCTGGGCGCAGATCCAGTGATCATGCTCGTTGAGTTTGACGCCCTTGCCCAGGCCGCCCGCAGCGAGATTGGCGCGAGTTTCACCGTGTTGCGGGATGCGCGCCAGGGCATAGGGCACCGGTTCACCATCGATGAGTAAAATACGCTTGTCGCCCTCAGATATCTGCGGCAGGAATTTTTGCGCCATGGTCAGGCGGTGGCCGTGGTGGGTCATAGTTTCGATGATGACGCCGATATTGGGGCTGTCCTGCTGCACACGGAAAATGGAGGCCCCGCCCATGCCGTCCAGCGGTTTGAGAATGATGTCGCCATGCTCGGCCAGAAACGCCCGCAACGGCTCTGCCTGGGAGGACACCAGGGTCGGCGCGCAGCACTGGGGAAAGTAAGCCGTAAACAGCTTTTCATTGGCGTCGCGCAGACTCCGGGCGCGGTTGACTACCAGCAGGCCCTCGGCTTCGGCCAGCTCCAGCAGGTAGGTAGTGAAAATATAGTCCATGTCAAAGGGGGGATCCTTTCGCATCAAGACCACGTCCAGCTCGGCCAGGGGCTGGTTTTCCGCTGGCGCCAGCTGATACCAGTTATCGCTGCTATGTTCGGGATCGGGAGTCAGGCTCAGTTTCCGGGTTTTGGCCCAGGTCCGGTTTTGCGACAGGGAGAGATCGAATGCTTGCATGTAGTAGAGTTCCCAGCCGCGCCGCCGGGCTTCCAGCAACATGGCCAGAGAGCTGTCTTTTTTCAGGTTAATGGAGCCGATGGGATCCATGATGATGCCGAGCTTGATGGACAATGGATTAAACCTTGTGTTTCTTTAAATTAAAATCAGATTTGAATGGTGAGGTGATGGAACGACGATGTCTGGCGCAAAAAATAAACGATTTATGTTATAGCGAATGAAGCTGTGCCGGACTTATCCAGTCCGGCGGCGTGTGTTCACGCGCGGCTGCCAGCAGCGCCAGACGGGCAATGACGCCGTAGGCGTAGAAGCGGTTGGGGCAGGCGTCGGGTGCCTTATTAGAGTCGGGCGTATTGCAGGTTTCGGCAAAGGCCAGGGGTTCAAAGTGCATCCCCGGTGCGTTGAGATTTTCATTGGCGCCCCGTTCCGTGTGTACGCGGTAAAACCCGCCGACGACAAAGTGGTCCACCATATAAACCACCGGTTCCGCGACTGACTGTTGATCACCCCAGGTTTCAAAAGTATAAACGCCTTCCTGGATCAGGACTTCGGTTACTATCTGCCCGCCCTTGCTTTTGGCCATGCGGGTGCGCTGTTTGCGATTGAGTTCCCTCACCTCGGCGCCGCTGTGGATGGTCATGATGCCCATGCCGTAGGTGCCTGAGTCGGCCTTGACAATGACGAAGGGGGGTTTGCTGATGTGATATTCGTCATATTTTTTCTGAATTTCCACCAGCATACGATCGACGTTCTCGGCCAGGCAGTCCTCGCCTTCGCGTTTCATGAAGTCGAGTTTGCCACAGTTGCAAAACAGGGGGGTGATCAGCCAGGGATCGATGCCGGTCAGCGTGGAAAATTCCTTTGTGGCGCGATGATATTCCGTGAAATGATCGGATTTTAACCGGTTACTCCAGCCCAGTTCCAATGGGGGTAGAATCATCTGTTCCAGATTTTCCAGGATTTCAGGCCGGCCTGAAGAAAGATCGTTATTCAGCAGCACCAGGCAGGGTTCATAATCATCGATTTTCACCTTATTGCCCTGCCGCTGAATGGGTTCCAGCAGCAATTTTCGGCCGGAGGGGAGATTGATGGTCAGTTTTTCCTCAAGTTCAGGTAAAAGTGAACCGATACGTATTTCAAACCCAGCTTTTGTAATGATTTCCTGCAGGGTGGCGAGGCTTTCCAGATAATGCTGGTTGCGGGTGTGATTCTCAGGAAGGAGCAGGATACGCACCGCTTTGGGACAGATGCGCTCCAGCACCGATTGGACGGCCTGAATGCTCAGGGTCATGAAGGCGGGGTTGAGGTTGTTGAAGCCGGCTGGAAACAGATTGGTATCCACCGGCGCGAGTTTGAAGCCGGCATTGCGCAGGTCAACCGAAGCATAGAATGGTGCGGGTGTTTTCAGCCACTGTTGACGGAACCAGGTTTCGATTTCAGCCTGCTGTTCCAGCAGATAGGTTTCGATATCATGCAGGGGGCCGGACAGGGCTGTCGTAAGATGGGGAACGGCGTAGAGGTGTTCAATACTCATGTTTGATGTCTAATGTGATCATAAAAAAAGGATGTGCTCAAGACGACCGGTATTGTAAATACAGGATTCTACCAGATAGTGCTTTGTCCCATGCCGGTATTTTCCGTATAGGACTATGCCAGAGAATTCCATAGGGGTAAATGTTCGAGTTGAATTGGGTATAAATCAGGCAGTTTTTCAGGTCGGAGAGTGAATGGAAATAAATAGTGAATATAGATGCTTATGGATTGTTTTTCAAAACTATGTTAAACATCCTGTCGGAAACTGTCTTGTTCACAGGAATGAAGCACCAGAGTTCAGTGCAGAAACTTGCAAAGTAAAAAACGGGTGACAGCAGTGCTAGCAGAGAAGCAGATGGAAGATATATACCAGGGTCTAAAAGTGATGGTGATTGATGACAGCAAAACTATTCGCCGTACCGCTGAAACCCTCTTGAAAAAAGTAGGTTGTGATGTCGTGACAGCCTCCGATGGTTTTGAGGCGCTATCCAAAATCGCGGATAACCAGCCTGACATTATTTTTATTGATATCATGATGCCGCGTCTTGATGGTTATCAGACGACGGCATTGATCAAACATAATAAACGTTTCAGGAAAACACCCGTGGTGATGCTCTCCAGCAAGGATGGCCTGTTCGATCGGGCGCGAGGCCGAATCGTGGGTTCGGAACAGTATCTGACCAAGCCCTTTACCAAAGAAGAATTGCTCAGTGCAATCAAGGATCTTGTTCTTGAATAAACCTGCTTATCCGTTTTCAGTTAAATATAAAGATTGAGTAGTGTTGCCTGTCGTTGGCAAGGCTTGAAGGAGGCATAATGGCGCGTATTTTGATTGTGGATGATTCACCGACCGAAGTTCATGCACTTAAAACCATGCTCGAAAAGCATGCTCATGAAGTGGATGCTGTCGATAACGCAGAAGCCGGTATTGCGCGAGCGAAGGACTCGATGCCGGATATTATTCTGATGGATGTGGTCATGCCGGGTATGAACGGTTTTCAGGCCACCCGGGCTATTAACCGGGATCCGGCGACACAGGCCATACCGGTTATTATTGTGACCACCAAGGATCAGGAAACCGATCGTGTCTGGGGTTTGCGTCAGGGCGCAAAAGATTATATTACCAAACCGGTGATGGAGGATGATTTAATCCAGAAGATCAGCAAGGTGCTGGCAGGGTAACGGAACGATGCCTAACTCAGGGATCGGGGTTTTTGCACTGCTGCGTGATATTGAATCACGCAGTCGCCAAAAAGCACTGGGGTTACCGCAGCAGCTTGAGATCAGACCTGCACAGACGGGGATTGGTTTTCTGCTACAGAATATAGCCTTGGTGGTGGCCACCCGCGAGATATCCGAAATCCTGCCCTACCCTCCCTTGACACGTATTCCGGGCACGGTTGACTGGCTCAAAGGTGTCGCCAATATTCGTGGCACGCTGGTTCCGGTTATTGATTTGCTGGGATTCGCAAAGCAGAAAACGGCGCGTCTGAATCGTAAAAATCGTGTTCTGGTTATGCGGCGGGGAGATTTTATCAGCGGTCTGCTGGTGACTGAAGTCCTCGGTTTAAGGCATTTTTTCGAAGAAGAAAAAACAACGGATTTACCCCCGGCGCCGGCGCGTTTGCAGTGCTTGCTCGATGGGGGGTACCAGCAGGGCGATCAACACTGGGGAATTTTCAGTACCCGGCGCCTGACGGACACACCTGAATTTATGAATGTTGCCGCGGAAGTCTGATTCCCGGCAATGGTTAAGCAGTTTGAGTTATTTTATGCAGGGAATGCGCCCCGTTCTTCAGGGCGCAATGATTGCGGGGTTCCGACTCAGGTTAGGAAAAGAGCAGATGAGTTCTGAATAAGCGCTCCAAATACCAGATCACTTATGAATTTCCACGTTCATGGTGAGTCCTTCGGCTTCACTCAGGAGAGCCTTGTCGAACCATGAGCGTGGAAATGCTGTGAATAGAGCGCTTAATCTATTTGTCCTTCGACAAGGCTCTCCTGAGCAAAGCCGAAGGGCTTCCTTCGACAGGCTCAGGACGAACGGCAATTTCTAAAGTGTACGGGTATTTGGAACAGCTATTTAGATTCAAACAGGAGTATCCAATGGCAGGAGAGAAGTCATGACACAGAATACTGGCCGGACAGGAGGCGTTTCGGTAGTCAGGATGATGGGATATTTTGTCGCTCTGCTGATTGCGGCTATTATTGCGCTGAGTTTCGTCATTAACAAGGTTTCCAAACAGGAATCGGCAGATCGCGAATACATCAGTCGCATCGGTGATCAGAAAGTACTGGCGCAGGAAATTGCCAAACTGGCCAACCAGGCTGCACAGGGTGGACTCGGCGCTTTTTCATTACTGCAGCAGCGCAGCAGTCGTTTCGATGACTTGCTGAACTGGGAAGCGGATCGCACACCGGGAGAACTGGCCGGGACCATGCAGGAGTTGCAGAAATTCTGGGCAAAATACCGGAAAGATGTCAAAACTATTCTGCAACGGCGCAAAGTGGTGTCGACCATGCGCGAACACATCCAGAAAATTAATGAACAGGTTCCGACTTTGCTGGCGTTGTCCGATGAAGTGGTGAGTGACATGGTCGACAAAGGCGCGAGTCCGGAACAGGTTTATATCGCCACGCGTCAGTTGATGCTGACCGAGCGTATTTCCGGCAATGTTAACCGGGTTTTATCGGGGGGTGCGGAGGCCGTTACCGCCGCTGACCGTTTCGGTCGTGATGCGGCGCTGTTTGGGCGGGTTATTGAAGATATGCTGAGTGGAAATCGGAATATGAAAATCCAGCGTATCCAGGAACCCAGCACCCGAGCCAAACTGGTCAAGGTGGAGAAACTGTTTCGCTCCATTCGCACTCAGGTGGAGGGTATTCTGGAGCGCTCGCCGGAAATGTTCCAGGTGTCAGGTGCCGCTGAGGATATTCTCAGTATGAGCGAGTCATTACCGAAAAAAATTCAGAAACTGCAGGATGCCTATCAGGCGCATATCAACAAAAGCAGGTTATCGGTTTGGGTTAATGTGCTGGCGGCGGCCATTGTGCTGATTATTATTGGCCTGGCCTGGCTGTATCGTAAAGATTCACGGCGTCGTTTGGCCGAGATCGCCAAGCAGGGTCAGCAGATGGAGGAAACCAATACCAACAACCAGGAAGCGATTTTGCGTCTGCTGGATGAAATGGGCGATCTCGCGGATGGTGACCTCACGGTGCAGGCGTCGGTGACCGAAGACATTACCGGCGCCATCGCCGATTCTATCAACTATGCCATCGATGCTCTGCGCAAGCTGGTGTCGGCCATTAATGAAACCACCCAGCAGGTCTCCTCGGCTTCACAGCAGTCCCAGGCCACGGCCATGCATCTTGCCGAAGCCAGTGATCACCAGGCGCAGCAAATTATGGCGGCCAGTACTGCGATTAATGAAATGGCCGTCTCCATCGAAGAGGTTTCCAATAACGCGGGGGAACTGGCGGAGGAAGCCAGTCGCTCAGTACAGATCGCCGTTCAGGGTTCGGAGGCGGTCCAACGTAATATTCATGGTATGGATACTATTCGCGGGCAGATTCAGGAAACTTCCAAGCGCATCAAGCGTCTGGGTGAATCGTCACAGGAAATTGGCGACATCGTTGAATTGATTAATGATATTGCCGAGCAGACTAATATTCTGGCGCTGAATGCGGCTATTCAGGCCGCCATGGCCGGTGATGCCGGCCGGGGTTTTGCCGTGGTGGCGGACGAAGTGCAGCGGCTCGCAGAACGTTCCGCCGATGCAACCAGACAAATCGAAACGCTGGTCAAGGCCATTCAATCCGACACCAAAGAAGCGGTGGCCTCAATGGAACAAAGTACCTCCGAGGTGGTATCCGGTGCGCATCTGGCACAGGATGCCGGGGGTGCGCTGGAAGCGATTGAAGCCGTGTCCAAACACCTTGCCGATTTGATTTCGAACATTTCCGAGTCGGCGCGCCAGCAGGCGGGTGCCGCTACCGGTATTTCTGACACCATGAACGTCATTCAGGAAATTACCACCCAGACTTCGGCGGGCACCAACGAAACGGCGGCTTCCATTGGTAATCTGGCTGAGTTGGCGAATGAACTACGCCATTCGGTTGCCGGGTTCCGTTTACCTCCGGCCTAAGTTGGAGTTTCAGCCTTGATGGCGGCAGAGGATCAACATTCCGATAAAACGTTATGGCGCTATCATGCGCCTGCGAAAATGGATCGGGTGCAACTGGCGATGTGGATAGAGTTGCTGGAAAAGCGCACCGGCATCTGCCTCGCTGAAAATCGAAAATCCTTTTTGTTAACCAGTCTGAGCACACGTATGCGCGAGCTGGGGTATGACAGCTATGACGCTTATTTTCAGTATTTACTCAAAGGGCGGTGTGGCGCGATTGAGTGGGAAATTCTGGTAGATCGGCTGACGGTGCATGAAAGCCGGTTTTATCGTGATCCGCGCGCCCTGGCGTTGATTCAGGATCAGTTTTTGCCTGAGTTGTCATCTAAACGGGGCAGACTAAAAAACGAACAACAAAAAAGTATTGATATCTGGAGCCTGGGTTGCGCCACAGGTGAAGAAGCCTATTCGTTAGCCCTGCTGCTTGAGGACTTTATGTTAAGTAACCACCTGGAGGGTTATTACAGCATTACGGCCACGGACATCAGCTCGGCTGCTTTGTCGGCTGCTCGCAAGGGTGTTTTCCATATCAATCGCCTAAAGAATGTCCCGGCCAGCCTGATTGATCTATTTTTTAGCCGTGAAGATGAAAATCATTACCGGATAGCGGAAAAGCTACGCAGACGGATTTGTTTTACGCGTTTGAACAGCCTGTATCTGTCCCGCGCCCGGCTGGGAATGATGGATCTGATTTACTGCCAGAATGTGCTGATTTATTTCAAACGCCGCTACCGTCATATGATGCTGGATCAGATGGTGAAATATCTGCGGCCGGAGGGGGTGCTGATCCTGGGCGCCGGAGAGATTTCTGACTGGAAACATATGGAAATGGAAGCCGTCAGCTATTCGGGCACCCTGGCCTTCAAACGTATGCAGGGAGAGCGCCCGTCATGAGTAGTGATAACGAACTGGATCTGAATACGCTGATCTGGGTCAAGTCAGAAATTGATGAGACCTTGACTCAGGCGCGTAAGGCGCTGGAAGTCTTTATCGAAGACAAGAGTGATACTTCACAGATTCAATTTTGTCTCAATTATTTGCATCAGGTTCGCGGAACCTTACAGATGGTGGAACTCTATGGTTCCGCCATGGCAGCCGAGGAAGTGGAAAATCTGGTGCAGGCGCTGATCGATGGCAAAGTTTCAAACCACGATGACGCTTTCGAAGTTCTGATTCGTGGCATTTTGCAATTACCGGATTATCTGGAGCATTTGCTTGAAGGGCATCCGGACACCCCGATGCTGTTGTTGCCGTTACTGAATGATCTGCGCGCCGCGCGGGGCGCACCGCTGTTGTCTGAAAACGCCATGTTCACACCCGACCTGAGCATTGCCGCACCCTTACCGGAGGAGACGGCCAGCGGAAATCTTACCGGCGCCCTGGCCAAGCTCCGGCACCATTATCACCTGGGGCTGCTTGGCTGGTTCCGTGATAAAGATGATGATTCGGGTCTGAAACGCATAGCCGGTGTGCTGGATGAGTTGCGCAAAGTGGCCTGTGAGCAGGAAATTGGCCGCCTGCTCTGGGTGGCCGAGGGCCTGGTTGAAAGCCTGATCGACGCGGGGCTGGATAGCAGTGTTTCCGTTAAATTGCTACTCGGCCAGCTTGATCGGCAATTTAAAAAAATTATCGATTATGGTGAGCACGCTCTGAACGTCGAGCCGCCTTCCGAACTGCTTAAGAACATTCTTTATTATGTGGCCACCTCACGTAGCCGCGGAGAGCTGACTGACGGCATCAAACTGGCCTTTAAGCTGGATGAAATTTTGCCGGATATGGGTTCGCTGGAACAGGCGCGTGCGGATATGGCGGCCCCCAATGCCGCCCTGATGTCCACCGTTTCTTCCGTGCTGATAGAAGATTTGCTCAAGGTGAAGGATAACCTGGATCTGTTTGTACGTTCAGATGATCGGGATATCGAAGAACTTCAGCCTTTGAAGGAAACGCTGTTACAGATTGCCGATACGCTGGGCATGCTCGGTCTCGGGATTCAGCGCGAAAATGTGCAGCAACAGATTGAATCCATTTCCGCCATGCAGGCGGGTAGTCAGGAAGTGGATGACAGCCGCCTGATGGCAATGGCTGACGCCATGCTTGATCTTGAAAATTCACTGAATGAAATCACCGCCGCCCGCGCGGCAAACGTTAAAGCTGAGGAAGGCGTTGCGGATGTTGCCGGCTATCTGATGCAGGATGCCGAGCAGCAGAAATTACTGAAGACGGTGGTCAAGGAAGCCCGGCTTGAACTGGATCAGGTCAAGGATGCGATCAACCTGTTCAGCAAGAATCCCGCGGATCATTCGTCCCTTGAAATGGTGCCGGCAGCACTGGATCGTATCAAAGGCGGCATCTCAATACTGGGTCTGGATCGCGCCGCAGATTTGTTACAGGGCTGTATCCTCTATATTCGTCAGAATCTGCTGGAAGACGCGAATGTGCCCGAGCCTGATATGCTTGACAGCCTTGCCGATGCGATCAGCAGTATCGAATATTATCTTGAATCCCTGGCTGGAAAATGGGGCCAGCCGGATGCGATTCTGGATGTAGCCGAATACAGCCTCAAACAGTTGCAGGGCGAGAAGGCGGACAAGCCAAACGATGATCTCGTGACTCTTTCAGAGTTAAAACAGCCGGACAGGGAAGAAACCGTCACCCTCCATTCTGAAGCGGAAGATAACAACGATACTTTAATCGATATTCCAGCGCCGAAAAGTGACAGCAATGATCCGGATGATCAAAATATCACCGAGACTATTGAGTATCCGCCTGAAGATTTTGAAGATGAATCCCCGCATGATCTTTCCCTCACTGAGTCGCCACAGACTGATTCAGCCGATGACATTGATCTGAATAATGAGTCCCAGTTGCTGATACTGGACATCGAAGGTTTTGACAGCGTCGATGAAGCCGTCGTGGGTGAAGAGGAAATATCTGATTCTGTTCCTGCTGATACTGTTGCAGAGATGCAGGAAGAGGCGTCTTTAGCTGAACTGAATCAGGAGCCGGCGGACAGCCTCACAGAGGAGACGGAAGCTTTAACCAGTAGTCTCAGCATCGGTGAACCTGTGGCGGCCGCAAAACTGGCCATAATGGAAGAAATCGATGATGAGATTATTGAAATCTTTCTGGAGGAAGCGGAAGAGGAATATCAACGTATCAAGGAGTTGCTGCCAAAATTACGGCAGAACCTGGATGACGCAGATGTGCTTGCCGAATTGAGACGCGCATTCCACACACTGAAGGGGAGTGGGCGTCTGGTGGGTGCGATCGATATTGGTGAGTTCGCCTGGGCCTATGAAAATATGCTCAACCGGGTGATTGACCAAACCATCAGTCCATTAGACGGCATGTTCGATTTGCTGGAACAGGGAGGACAGGTTTTGCCCGGGATGTTCGAACTATTCAAGCAGGGGGCGAAGCCGGATGCCTCGATCCTGACTCTGATTGAGCGTGTCAACCTTTTCAGTCAGGGGGAGTCACTGCCTGAAGCAGCTGATATCATAGTTCAGGATACAGTAGAAGAAGCTGAACGGGAAGCCGCCAGCCAGGATGACATCGATCCGGTTTTGCTGGATATTTATCGCAAAGAAGTGGAAACGCATTTACTCAGTTTGCAGGAATATATCCATGGCTGGGAAAACGGTCGTTACCGGGAACCCACTCAGACACTGATGCGGGCATTACACACGCTGGCGGGCAGTTCGCGTACTGCCAGCGTTATTCCTGTCGCGGAATTGAGTAGTCAGCTTGAACATTATGTCAATAAATTGCTTCGGCTTGAGGCGCAAATGGATCCCGATGCGATCAGCCTGCTGAATGATTGTGTCGACTACATCCGTAGCGTAACAAATGCTCTCGAACAGGCTATGCCGGATGAAGACAGCAACCAGACGTTGATGGCCCGGTTGGAGATACTGTTTGAGACGATTTCCAAGGCCCCCAGAACGGCGGAGATACTGGCGCATGAGCAAACCGCTATTGATGTTTCGGCGGTGGCAATGCAGGAACCCGAATACGATGAAGATTTGCTGGAAATTTTTATCGAGGAAGGGGTTGAAATTCTCGATGCCTGCGACACGACCCTGCATCACTGGCAGCAGAATCCGGAGGAACAGGGTGATATCGAAGCCATGCAGCGCTACCTGCATACGCTCAAAGGCGGGGCGCGTATGGCCGATGTCAGGCCGGTGGGCGATCTGAGTCATAACATTGAGTCGATGCTGACCCTGGTGGCGGAAGGCCGCCAGCCGGTATCAGAAAACATGTTTGCAACGCTGCAACGGGCGCAGGACCGACTGGTGCAGATGCTGGAACAGCTAAAAGTACGCCAGAGTATTCCTGATGCGAAAGACATTATCGCCGAAGTCGATGCGTTGATTGCCGCTCAGGATAGAGGGACGACCACAACGAGCGCTGATACTGGAGCAGCGGATGCGAAAATTGAAACTACCGCTGATGACCGCGACGCGCAGGGTTCAGAACCAATTGATCTTTCGCCTGCAACCAGCATAGCTAAGAAAGACGAGCCGGAGATTGGGATTAGGGATAGTTCCCTGCAAGCGGGAACTCTTATGGACGAAGGTGAAGCGGCGTCTGAAATAGAGTTTACACCTGAAAAAGAAGAAACCCGGCTGTCTTCACCCGGATCAGAAGCCGAGTCAGAACAAACCATAGCCGAAGCCGTTGACACAGGTTCGGAAAGCCCGCTGGAGAAGGCTCGCGACGACAATGTCCTGCCCTTTGCCACGGGTACTTCGATTGAAGGAGACAGACCGGTTTCAGTAGAAGTCAGGGAAGACGAGCGGCGCCAGGCATCGCGGAAAGTAACAGAGCAGATTCGGGTGAGGGCGAAACTGCTGGATGACCTGGTAAATTTCGCCGGTGAAGTCAGTATTTATCGCTCACGCATGGAACAGCAGAGCCATTCCTTTGGGTCTAATTTACAGGAACTTGATGAGACCGTTGCACGTCTGCGGGAACAGTTGCGTCAGTTTGAGATTGAAACAGAAACCCAGATCCAGTACCGGCGGGAAGAAACGGTTTCTAAAAATAACGAGGATTTTGATCCGCTGGAGTTTGACCGTTTTACCCAGATGCAACATCTATCCCGCACCATGCTGGAAAGTCTTAACGATCTGGACAGCCTGCGCGGTATTCTGAGCAATATTAACCGCGAATCTGAAACGCTGCTGTTACAACAGTCCCGGGTCAATACGGATTTGCAGGAAGGGCTGATGCGTACCCGTCTGGTGCCCTTTACCGGTCATGCCCCTCGATTGCGGCGTATTGTGCGGCAGATCAGCGAAGAACTGGGCAAGAAAGTTAAGCTGGAACTGGAAGGGCTGGATAACGAACTTGATCGCACGGTGATGGATCGAATTATTCCACCGCTGGAACATATGTTGCGCAATGCGGTGGCACACGGCATTGAGTTGCCGGAAGTCCGGCTTGCGAACGCCAAGCCCGAGACCGGAAAAATTCGGCTCTCATTCCAGCGTGAAGGTTCAGATATTGTCATCAGCATAGCCGATGACGGGGCCGGTCTTGATTATGAGGCCATCATCAAAAAAGCGGTTGAGAGTGGTTTGCTCAGTCCTGATGTGGAGGTAAACAAAGATATTCTACAGACATTGATTCTGGAATCCGGTTTCAGTACCGCCGAGGAAGTCTCTCAGATCGCCGGTCGCGGGGTGGGTATGGATGTGGTCAATGCCGCTATCAAACGGATGGGGGGCGTGCTTGATATTGAATCCGAGTCCGGTCAGGGGGCGTGTTTTATCCTTAGCCTGCCGCTGACCCTGGCGATCACCCGGGCTCTGATGGTCAATGTTGGCGAGGAAACGTTTGCTCTGCCCTTGCTAAGCGTACAGGGAGTGGAGCGGATTTCAATTGCCCAGATGAATGCCCTGAAAGAAGAGGAACGGCCTGTTTATGAATGGCTGGGTGAAGAATTCCGCTTTATGAATCTTGGCAGCCTGATTGGGCTACAGAATACGCCTGCACCGGAAGATAGCCAGAAGCTCCCCTTGCTGATGCTGCGAAGTGGTGATTATCGTGCGGCTATTCTGGTTGATGGCCTGCTGGGAACCCGGGAAGTCGTGGTGAAACCCGTGGGGCCGCAACTAAGTTCCCTGCGTGGAGTCTCAGGCGCCACCATCATGGGCGACGGCAGCGTGGTGTTGGTGCTTGATCTGGGCATCCTGATTCGCCGCACCATCACACGGGAGATGATGGAAATTTCCCCACCTGAAGTCGCAGAATATCATCGTCTGACAGTGATGGTGGTGGATGATTCCATTACCGTGCGCAAGGTGACGACCCGCTTGCTGGAGCGTAATGATTATGAGGTTCTTGCCGCCAAGGACGGCGTCGATGCCTTGGGTCAGTTGCTCGAAGTGCAGCCTGATATTATATTGCTGGATATTGAGATGCCGCGCATGGATGGCTTTGAACTGGCGACTAATATGCGTAATGACGAGGAGTTGAAAAATATACCTATTATCATGATCACCTCCCGTACCGGCGAAAAACATCGTGACCGGGCTTTCAGCATTGGCGTCAACAAATACATGGGCAAACCTTTCAGTGAAGATGAATTGCTGACAAATATTCGCGCATTGACAGAAAGCCGGGAGTCTGTCTGAGACGATTTATTCAGAATATGCCAAGTAACAGTGAACTGGATAACATTCATATTGCGGTGGCCTCAGGTTCCATCCGGCACCGTCATTATTTACAGAACATGATGCAGGGGATTGGTCTTAGCATTGTCATCAATGAACCCTTGAGTGAAGCATTTTTTCGTAAGCTGGACCAGTCTTCGCCGGATGTGGTTTTACTGGATATTGATGAAAATACATATGATGATTCGGGACTATTGGACCGATTGCTGGATGATGTTGATATTCCCATCATCTTTAACGATATTTCCGCCCTGAGGCACAACCATCAGGGTGAGCTGTCCAGGTGGTACGTCAAGCTGCTGCTCAAAATTGCCGAGCTGACAGGGCGTCCGGAATGGGAGGCGCTGGATGTCAGCAAGGTGCTGGCAGATACGGTCTCTGGCGAAGTGCTAAAAGTAAGGTCGGCAAATGTTTCACGGGAGTTAGCCCGAAATGTCTGGGTACTGGGCGCTTCACTGGGCGGGCCTGAAATGCTCAAACAATTTCTGATGGCCATCCCGGAAGATTTACCGGTCGCGTTTATCCTGGCGCAGCACCTTGGGAAAAGCTTTATGGCGCTGCTGGCGGAACAACTGGACAGAATGACCTCCTTTAGCGTCATGCAGGCCAGGGGGGGGCATGTCCTGTGTCACCAGCAGGTCGTGATAGTTCCCGTTGACCGGCGTCTGACGATCAATCCGATAGGGGCGATTGATCTTCAGCCGATCGATGCGCCAACCCGATATTCGCCTTCCATCGATCTGGCGGCGGGAGATATCGGTTTGCGCTATGACAATAAGGCCGGGATGATCATTTTCAGTGGAATGGGGGATGATGCGGCCATGGGGGCGAAAAAGATGCAGGAAGTCGGCGGCCAGGTCTGGGCGCAGGAAGCCCATTCCTGTGTGGTCAGCGCCATGCCGGATAATCTACGTCTTCGGGGTCTGGTAAATGTATCGGCAACGCCGGTGGAAATGGCGAAAATGCTGAGTACCTACTATTCTTCTGAAAGAAGTGAAAATTATTAATCGTTGCATAAGTATTTGCATCATAGCCCCCTCTCCCTCTGGGAGAGG